>Ga0247610_10000014_pt1 | contig 270859 bp, 204 predicted proteins | sample 174DNAGHGhighgp2_FD_193483 | JGI IMG/M metagenome (GOLD analysis project Ga0247610, IMG submission 193483) | Sheep rumen microbial communities from Palmerston North, Manawatu-Wanganui, New Zealand - 1742 DNA GHGhigh gp2 | ecosystem: Host-associated > Mammals > Digestive system > Stomach >...
ATTTATGTGTCAAATGTCCGCAAAAGCAACCATAGGCACTGCCTTTGCTGGGATAACATCCCTGCTTATATGAAGGGGCATGAAAACAACTGTAATTCTTTTCGATATAGCCCATTCCATCTGATTGGAGACAACCATTACGATAACTATTGGGCCACCGACGACAGTGTAACTACCGCTTGGGTAGAGTTTACGTTCAACGAGCCGCAGACCTTCAACCGCGTGATGCTGCAGGAGTACATCCCGCTGGGGCAGCGCGTGGAGAAGTTCCATGTTGAGGTAGAGGATGACAACGGCCAATGGCGCACCATCGCAGAGGAAACTACCATCGGCTACAAGCGCATTGTGCTCACCGAGACCGTCACCACGAAGAAGGTGCGCGTGGTCATAGACAAAAGCCGTGCCTGCATCGTGCTGAACCGGGTGGGGCTGTTCATGGACCGGATTTTGGAGGGGAAGTAGTCTTATGTTGTATATTTTTTTATTTTTGCAACTTAAATATTATCCAAAATAAAGATGCTATGCAAGAAGAATTTATGATAATGCTGATGCTTTATGCAGCAAATATCGATGGCAAAATAAAACCGGATGAGTTGAAAGTGGTGTTGGAAAAGTTTGATGCCCTAAAAGTGGTTGAGGTACGCCAGAAATTCAATAAGATGAATGATGATGAGGTGCTGAATTTCATTGTTAATCAAAAAGATTCCATTCTGGACAGCCAAGAAAAGAAATCTGCCATGATGATGGAATTACGTAGAATTATTGAGTCTGATGGAAAAAAGTTGCCGATAGAGGAACTTCTGTTATGTGAAATGGAAAGATTGTTGCAATAACGATTTTAGGTTCAAATAATACTAATGCGTTATGAAAATTGCTCTTTTTGCCGCCGTGCCCGATGAGGTCGGATCTTTTGCCGACCATGTGAACTTCACCGGTATCGGACGCGAGAACACTACCCGCGCCATGGTCCGGTTTATGGAAAAGTATAAAGATGAGGATTTTGTCATGCTCAATGTCGGTTCCGTGGGTTCGCATGACTTACCTGTGGGTACCATCCTCAGTGTCTGCGAAATTATTTCCGGAAGCTCGTCATTTTATGAGGAAAAAATGTTGCCATCCCATTTTGGTGTCTATGCCGACAATCAAGTTCAGAAGGCTAAATTGTATTCCTCCGACTGCTTTGTGTCACCGGAAGTTTTCACCGAGAAATATTTGGAATCGGTAAAATCCAAGGTCGATTGCTTCGACATGGAATCCTCGGTTTTGATCTCTTTTGCGCAGGATTACGGCAAAAAGTATGTGTCGTATAAGATTGTTTCCGATAATCTGGATGTGGATATTGAGGTGTGGAGACAACGGGTGCAGAATTTGTCAGAGGTGCTGATTGCCCACATTCAACAGGTTATGAATGAGTTAGGACAGAAAGAGGAAATAGAGTTTTTGAAGTAGAGACGATTCTGATCAGATTATGCGTACCAATTTCAAAATACCCCATACATTTACCATTGTTTTTGCCATTATTGTGGTTTGTGCCGTGCTCACCTGGATTGTCCCGGGTGGTGAATTTGAACGGCAAACCGTTATGGTGGACGGTCACGCGCGCAATGTGGTGGTGGGTGATTCCTACCATCATGTGCAAAGCCAGCCCCAGACCTGGCAGGTGTTCACCGCCTTTTTCAAGGGCTTTGAGCGAACCGCCAACATTATCGTGTTTATTCTGATGATTGGCGGTGCGTTCTGGATTATGAACGAGACCAACGCCATCAACAAGGGTATATACCTGTTTCTGGACAGGACCCAGAAGATGCAGAAACACAAGTTTTTTCAAGTAATTGGGGTGAACAATCTGCTCATCATCGCCATCATGTTGATGTTCAGTTTGTTCGGTTCGGTGTTCGGCATGAGCGAGGAGACCATCGCCTTCATTGTCATATTCGTGCCCTTGGCCATTTCCATGGGCTACGACTCCATCACGGGCGTGCTTATGTGCTATGTGGCTGCGCATGTGGGCTTTGCGGGTGCCATGCTCAACCCATTCACCATTGGTATCGCGCAAGGTTTGTCCGGTTTGCCCACCTTCTCGGGCATCGGATACCGCCTGTTCTGTTGGATTCTGCTGACTGTGGTGGCCATTGTTTTCACGCTGATTTATGCCAACTGGGTGAAAAAGAATCCGCAAAAATCCTTTATGTATGAGTTGGACCAGTATTGGCGCGACAAGCGGGAGGAGGTCAGCACGGAGCAGTCGGTCACGAAATCGTCGCTGGCCACATGGATTGTGTATGGCTTAGTGGCGGCTGCGCTGGTTTTCTGTGCCATAAAAATGCCCCGAACCGACATTACGGTGGGTATGGGCAAGCATACGGTAATCCTGTTTCCTATCATTGCCGCTTGCTATGTTGTTTTGGGCTTCTTCGCTGCCCGCAAGTCGGTGCATCACTACATTCTGGTCTTGTTGCTGCTTACCATTGTGGCGCTGGTGACCGGCGTGCTGGGTTACGGCTGGTATGTGATGGAAATTGCCGGACTTTTCTTTGCCATGGGCATTGCGGCGGGTTTTGCTTATAATTTGAAGTTCGACCGCATTGTGCGTCTTTTTTTGGAGGGTTGCAAAGATATTATGGTGGCCGCGTTGGTGGTTGGTTTGGCCGGCGGTATCATCATTATTTTGGAAGATGGGAAAATAATAGATACCATACTTTACGCCATTTCACAGGGTTTTGGCGATGCGGGACGCGTGGGCACCACGGGCGTGATGTATGTGGTGCAGAACCTGCTCAACTTGATCATCCCGTCTGGCTCCGCCAAGGCCGCACTCACCATCCCCATGATGGCCGAGTGGTCGGATTTGATGGGTGTGTCACGCCAACTCACGGTGCTGGCCTTCCAGTTCGGCGATGGCTTCACCAACATGATAACGCCTACCTCCGGCGTACTGATTGGTGTATTGGGTGTGGCTCGGATCCCGTATGCCAGGTGGTTCAAGTTCATCTGGAAATTCCTGCTCGCTCTCATTATCCTTGGCTTCTTCTTGCTGCTTCCGCCGCTGTTCATGCCGTTTGCAGGATTTTAACACTATTTTTATTCAAATAACCATGATCTTATGAGAATTCAGAACATGACTGTGACTAAATGCAAGACAATGATACCATTGTTGTTCCTTTTCATTTGGATGACAAATGTGAATTGCCAAACTTTTACCGTGTCGTTCAAAGCCATGGATAAGGATCAGTTACCTGTTCGGCTTGATAAGGTGATAATCGAGAATTTAAGCAAACAGTGGGTTGACTCCATTATGGCTCCAGATACGATGGTACAGATAACGAATGGAACAGGTGTTGATGATATGAACGCCCAGACAGGGTTTAGACTATCAGTAGTCGCTCCTAATCCGTTTTCGGGTATCACGCAGGTGAGATTGCAAGGTGTTAAAGCAGGTGTTTTGATGTCGGAAATTGCCAATATGCAAGGGCAAATTGTGACATCGCGTACATTCGAGTGTTCCCAAGACGGTAGTTGCGTTTTGAACATATCGTTGGCAAACAAGGGAATGTATGCCCTTACTGTCAGTCAGAAAGACGGAGTGCGTTCTGCAAAATTGCTGAATACTGGCAATGGGGGTGAAAATCTGATATCGCTTGATGGGTTCTACACAGAACAAAACACCTATAAGTATGATGATAAGATGAGCAGAGCCACTATCATAAAGCCGGCCGATCAATACGATCATATGCGTTATGTGGGTTATGCCACATACAATGGAGTGGAGATTGAAAGTGCTCCTGCTACTTATGTGCTGGTCCCTTCCAAGAAAGTCACCCTAAACTTTGATGTAACACATACGGGCTTGCCATGCTTTGGTATGCCAATGGTTACGGATGTGGATGGGAACTTGTATAATACCGTTCAGGTAGGTACACAATGTTGGTTGAAAGAAAATCTGCGCACAACGCACTATGCCAATGGGGAATCAATACCCATGACAACGGGTGGATATGGTTATTGTTACCGCTATCTGCCGAATGGTGACTCGGCTAATCTGCAGACATATGGTTATCTTTATGATTGGAATGCGACCACACATAGTTTTTCCGGCAGCAATCCTAACCAGGGTGCTTGTCCTACGGGATGGCATGTTCCTACCATTGGAGAACTGAACGCGTTGTTCAGTTTTGTCAAAAACACCAGTTGGTTGTGGTGTGATTCAAACAGTATGTGTGATGCGGCTGCTTTGGCTGATAGTGTGGGTTGGGACGATTCCCCATATCAATGTGCTCCAGGGTATGCCGGGGGTTCAAATAATATGTCTGGATTTTCGGCACGCCCTGCAGGAATGTACAATGGGGTGGGATCCAACACATACGCATCTTTGGGGAGAACTGCATTTTTCTGGAGTTCTACGCTTGTTCCACCTCAAACTCCAGTTTACCCAAGCAATGAAGTCTATTATCGCAGGTTGGATAATTCAGCGGGAGTGGGAACTCCCGTGGGTGGTTCCGGTAAGACAAATGCGATGTCAGTCAGATGTTTGCGGGATTGATCCGTTACCATCAGCATCGCGCAAGGTTTATCTGGATCGCCCACCTTCTCTGGCATTGAGTGTCGTCTGTTTTGCGGGATTTTAATATTTTTTAACTTCTCTGACCCTTAAAATGATATTTGCATAGTGGATTTTTTGTAGATTTGCCGTGTTTAAATATCGAAGCAATGAAAAAAATATTCTTTTTTAGTATGATGTGCCTGATGGCATTGGCTGTTAACGCGCAGGAGTTCGTGGATTTAGGATTACCCAGCGGAACAAAATGGAAAGATAAAAACGAAAAAGAATTGTTCAATTACAATGCCGCTTTCGGCGAGTTTGCCAATAGTCTGCCCACTTATGCGCAGTTTATGGAATTGAAGGATAATTGCAAGTGGGAGTGGATGGATAACGGCTATAAGGTTACAGGACCCAACGGCAACTCTATTTATTTGCCCGTAACGAGTGTTCGCGATTGTGATGGCGAATATTATGAGTCGAGCGGCGGTTCCGGGAGCTACTGGTCGTCAACATCCGCTGGTTTAAATCTCTCGCACATTCTCATCTTCACCAAGAATATTAGGGATGTGAGTGAATCCAAACGATGCAATTGGCGTACAGTGCGCCTCGTTCAGAACAAGTAATAATTGCCCGGCGGCACAACCTCTTGCAGTTGGCCATCCTTCAATGTGCCAGCTTAGTGGCCGTTCAGAAAGACCTCATGCGGCAGTCTCGGCCCCTACCAGTGTCGTTTGTGTCGGACGGTGAGGGTGGGTGTAGTTGTTGCTCAATTTTTTTGTGCAAAAATAGAAATAATTGCGACAAAACTAGTTTGTATTTTCGCCGTTCGTCTTGTAAATAGCTCTTGCTTTCAGGACCATTGTTTCGGAAAAATATGACTAATTGACAACTAAAGACGAACTTTCCTGTTCGACTTTTTTTTATATCTTTGCGAAAATATTTGTGAAAGTGCCAAATCAGAATCCCGAACAAATCGCCCGCGACAAAATCGACAACCTGCTTGAGTTGGCAGGCTGGAAGATTCAGTCGAAAAACAAGATTGACTTTTCGGCTGGCTTGGGCATTGCCGTGCGTGAATACCAAACTGATGTGGGGCCTGCGGATTACGTTTTGTTCGTGAACCGCAAACCTCTGGGCATTATTGAGGCGAAACGAGAGGAGGAAGCCGTCAATATCACGGTGGTTGAAGAACAGTCGGTGCGCTATGCCAACGCCAAACTGAAATACTTGAACAACGAACCGTTGAACTATGTGTATGAGACGACAGGATCCTTGACACATTTCACTGATTACAGCGACCCGAAACCACGCAGCAGAATGGTCTTCGCCTTCCATAAACCGGAGACTTTCGCCGAATGGATTCGCAACGGGCGGAGTCTGAGAAGCCGTTTGCAGGATTTTCCCAAATTGGATCCCACGGGTTTGCGCCCCGCTCAGATAAAGGCGGTTGAAAATCTTGAGGAATCCTTCAAGAACAACCGTCCGCGGGCGCTGATTCAGATGGCGACGGGTGCGGGAAAAACGTTTACCGCCATCACGTTCATCTATCGTCTGTTGAAATTCGCCAAAGCGAAACGCATTCTGTTTCTTGTAGATACACGCAATTTGGGCGAGCAGGCCGAGCAGGAGTTTATGAACTTCCGCCCGAACGACGACAACCGCAAATTCACCGAACTCTACAATGTGCAGCGACTCTCGTCGAGTTTCATCGCCAACGACAGCCAGGTGTGCATTTCCACCATTCAGCGGCTTTATTCGATTCTGAAAGGCGAGGAGTTGGACGAATCGGCCGAAACCGACAACCCGAACGAATCGTCGTGGTTGCAGCAACGGCTGAAGGAACAGCAGGCCATTCCTGTGGAATACACCGCCAAAGTGCCTATCGAACAGTTCGATTTTGTGGTGATCGACGAATGCCACCGCAGTATTTACAATCTTTGGAAACAGGTGCTCGACTACTTCGATGCGTTCCTTGTCGGCTTGACCGCCACGCCCGACAAGCGCACTTTCGGCTTCTTCAACGAGAATGTGGTGAGCGAATACACCTACGAACAATCGGTTATCGACGGTGTGAATGTGCCGTACGATGTCTATACCATTGAAACGGAAATCTCAAGAAACGGAGGTCTCATCAAAGCGGGTTGGTATATCGACCATCGCAACAAGGTGACACGCAAAACACGCTGGCAACAAGTGGATGAGGATACTGAGTACAAGAAAAACGACCTCGACCGTTCTGTAGTGAATCCGAGCCAGATACGCACCGTTATCCGTCAGTTCCGCAAAGCGCTGATGGAGGAGATTTTCCCGAACCGCTACGACGAAAACGGGCAGTACGAGGTGCCCAAGACGCTCATTTTCGCCAAGACCGACAGCCACGCCGACGATATTATCAAGATTGTGCGTGAGGAGTTCGATGAGGGCAACGACTTCTGCAAGAAGGTGACCTACAAGATTGACGAAGACCCCAAGTCGGTGCTCAACCGCTTCCGCAACCAATACTATCCGCGCATTGCCGTGACGGTGGATATGATTGCCACGGGCACCGACGTGAAGCCGCTCGAAGTGCTGCTCTTTATGCGCGATGTGCGCAGTGCCAACTATTTCGAGCAGATGAAAGGTCGCGGCACACGAACCATAAACCCCGACTCGCTGCAATTGGTGAGCCGCACGGCGCAGACCAAAACGCACTTTGTGATTGTGGATGCCGTGGGCGTGACGCAGACCAAGAAGACCGACAGCCGACCATTGGAACGCAAGCCCACCGTGCCGCTGAAAGATTTGTTGGGTGCTGTCACGATGGGCGTTACGGAAGAAGATTTGTTCACTTCGTTGGCCAACCGCCTGATTCGGCTCAATAAAGAAGTTACCGAAAAAGAAAAGGAAAAGATCGAAAACCTGTCGCGGGGCAAGACGTTGGGGCAGATGTGTGCCGAACTGCTATCGGCTTTCGACCCCGACAAAATTGACGACGAGGCCCTGGCAGAACTGAAAAAGATTCCGCCAACCGAACTGACGCCCGCCATTGAGGAGGAGATACGGAAAAAGGCGCAACAACGGTTGGCCGACATTGCCAGCAGCACCTTCAACGGCGAGTTGAACGAGTACATTGTGAACGTCCGCAACCTGCACGACCAGAAGATTGACACCGTGAACCTTGACACCGTGCTGAAAAGCGAGTTCAACAGTTTCACGCTCGAAAAGGCGAAAGAGACGGTAAAGGATTTTGCGGAATATTTGGAGCAGCACAAAGACGAGATTATGGCGTTGAGCATTTTCTACAACCAGCCCTACAACCGCCGCAATCTCACCTTGCAGATGGCACAGGAACTTCTCGAAAAACTGAAGCAGGACAAGCCGATGTTAGCACCGATGTACGTTTGGGATGCCTATTGTGCTATTGAGAAGGTGAAAGCCAACCGCCCTGTTACGGAACTTACGGCATTGGTTTCATTAGTGCGCCACGCCTGCGGCATCGACCAAAGTCTTGAGGCCTTCAACAACACCATTGAGCGGAATTTCAACGCGTGGCTGTTCCGCCAGCATACAGGCAACCGCAACCGCTTCACACCCGAGCAGATAGAATGGCTGCGAATGATAAAAGACCATATTGTGAGCAGTTACCACTTTGATATTGACGATTTGGACTACACCCCCTTCGACGCCCAAGGCGGACGCGGCAAGATGTATCAACTGTTTGGAGAGGAGATGATGAAGATTATTGATGAATTGAATGAAGTATTAGTAGCATAATGGATAACATTACACGATCGCATATAGAACAAATTCAACTTGCTTCTAGGCAAAACAGATTGGTCATTTTTGTTGGTGCTGGAGTTTCTGCAAATTCTGGTGTACCTCTCTGGTCTGACTTAATCAAATCTTTGAAAACAAGCCTTCCAGATCATGTAAATGAAGACACCGACAGTTTAAAAATAGCCCAACTTTATAAAGAATTACGGGGAGAGAAAGAATATCTTGAAAAGATAAAAGAAATACTAAAATTTGGAAAAGTTTCACCCAATGAAATTCATAAAGCAATATTTGAATTAAACCCTTGCCATATTGTTACAACAAATTATGATGACTTGCTAGAGCAGTCAGCTCTTGCTTTTAATCAACAGTTTTATGTTGTCCGTAAAGATGATGACATTCCGTGTAACAGAGGAGAAAAAATGATAATCAAGATGCATGGTGATTTTGGCGTAGGAAACATTGTGCTGACGGAAAACGATTATTTTGATTATTCTCGTCAATTCCCTTTAATTCGTTCTTTTGTTTTGTCTCTATTTGCATCGAAACTTGTCTTGTTTGTTGGTTTCTCTTTTAATGACATCAATCTTAAATATATTCTTAGAAATGTGAGTAATATCCTTAAAGATAAGATGCAAAAATCATATTTGTTAGTGGATTATACTCCAGATAGTCTTACAGATGAATATTATAAAAAGAAAGGTGTATGCTTGGTGAATTTAAATGAGGATTCATCATCCAGTTCGGATAAAGGCAAAGTATTATTGCAACAATTAAAAACTATAAGATTATATGACCCTTATGTAGGTGATATCATAGGTTTAGCTATATCTTTTTTGGAAGAATATGGGGATCAGGTTGCTTATCTTGGTAAATACATAAAATATATCATCCCTAAGAATAAACGCCAAGGATTTTATCTGTCAATGGGGCATCTTCATTTACCTGATACGTATAGTAAACATTTTAAAGAGGTTGTTCAGTCAGAGGAATTAAAAGAAGTAATCAAAAAAAAATACGGTGACAAACTATATGATTTAATAGCCTTTTTGTTAGATAATCAAGTTGAAGAAATAGAAGGCTTTTCTTTGAGAAAAGAAAACTATTTTCAAGAATACAAGAAACGAAGACCTTCTTTTGCTGCGGATCACTATTATGACTTGGATTTAGTGCAAATAAGTGAATACATTAAGGAACTACGCAATAAATCTTTAACATATACTAAGGAAGATCTCCAGTTGCCATTTATATTATACAGAATTGGTGATTATTCTGAGGCCTGTCAGATATTCAAGGATTTGGCTCCCAAATTTTGGGATAAGAGAAAGTATTACCTTTATTTTATTTGTCTATATAATTATTACTCATTATCTCGTTTACAGCAAAGCAATTCAATTTCAAATGATGAATTGCAAAAAATTCTAAGTGAGTTGCCTCTGGAAGAAAATTTAAAAACAATTTTGAACGATGTTTTTAGTTTTAAAGTCGTGAATGATACTCTGATAGAAGTATATAAACTTCAGAGTGAAATCGAAAAGCAACGAAAGTCCGCAGAAAAAGGAGGGTGGTCATTGAATAGTAATATTGGTAAATTGCTATATTCTTTTCGTCAATCTTTTGATTTTTGTAATGAGAATTGTATTGTCAATGATTTTTTCTCAGAAAGCCAAGATATTTATAAAATAATAGCCGAAGGCATTCTTGACAGTATAATGACCCCTGATGTTGGCAAGTTCGGGCAAACGAAATTAGACAAACTATATAAAGATAACATTTTGTTGTTTGTTTTTCAGTTGAATCCAGAGGCGTTATCGAAAGTGCTATCAAGTCATGTGGATAAGCCAATACCCGCAAATAATGATTTTAAAGATGAGCTAAAAAAAATAGTGGCAAACTTGGCTCATTCTTTAGATGAGATTAATTATACACAACATAAAGTATTACCACAACAAACTGTCGCTAATTACATAAAAAACATCATTTTGATTTGTAATTTCATTGATAATCCACCCATTCTTGATCGAATTCACGAACTTATCATTGACACTTGGTATGATGGCAGATTCTTTATATGGGTGGACTATCTTATACCTTTTCTTAACATTTCAAAGCCATCTTCTGACAATGCTATTAAAATGTTAGATTGTGTTATTGGATCGCATATTCATGGTGCAGATATAACTTCGCAATATGTGGCTAAACTTGCTGATATAATAGGTAATGATGGAAAAATATGTCAAAATATCGTTTCAATAGAACAAATAAAACATCGAAATTTTGTCTTTTATACAGCCTCTTTTATCAAAGCCGTTAATGAGAGCCTGTCCTCAACAATAATCCAATATGTTCAAGACAATGCAGATTGCTTATATGATTTAGTTATGTCTGAATTATATACTGGGGAACATTTCTTAACAGGAGAATTAATAAGAAAGTTTAGCAAAAACATTGGTAGTGAGAATTGTTCCTTCAGGAATTCAGAAGAACTTGCATGTGCTTATTTGTTGGAATTATGTGAAAAAGAACGTCAGGACTTAAAAGAGGCATGTTGTGGGTTGTCAAAAAAAAGTGCTTGTATAAGATTTTTGAGTAGCCCATTGGCGTTTAAGCCTATAGACGAAGTAAAGGATACTTGGTTATTGTATTGTGAAGACAATGATTTAAAAGGTCTTCTAAAAAATGAAACAATAAAGGAAAAGGCGAAAAAATATATAGAAGAAAATCCTTGGCATAATTCTTTTAAGAATAGATTTTTCAAATTGGTGTAACTATGAAAAAGAAACAAGAGAAATCATAAAATGAGTAATTACCCAACATATAAATTAGGCGATGTCGCCGAAATTATTTTAGGTCAGTCTCCTGAATCTAAATCTTACAATACAAAAGGTGAGGGTTTGCCGTTCTTTCAAGGGAAAACCGAATTTACAGATTGGTTTCCTATTCCTAATAAATGGTGTACAGAACCTAAAAAAATAGCAGAACCTTTTGATGTTTTATTGTCTGTTCGTGCCCCAGTCGGACCAACAAACATTGCCAAAGAAAAATGTTGCATTGGTCGTGGCTTGGCTGCTATTCGTTATGCTGATTGTTACAAATATGTATTGTACTATTTGCGAAGCGTAAGCAAATATTTGGAATCAAAAGCAACGGGGACAACGTTTTCGTCAATTTCAGGCGATACGATAAAAAACCTTCCCATTCCCCTTCCCCCTCTCCCCACCCAGCGCGCCATAGTAACCCGCATAGAAGCCCTTTTCGCCGAACTCGACAAGGCCGCAGTGCACCTGCGCACCGCACAACAGCAACTCAAAACCTACCGACAGGCGGTGCTCAACCATTGGCTGAATAATGAGGAGGGGAAATGGGAGATGGTGAAGTTAGGTAATATAGCAGATGTAAATACGGGTTCTACACCTAAAAGAGGGAACAAAGATTATTGGGAAAACGGAAACATTCCTTGGATTACAAGTGGAGAAACAAATAACCCGTACATTACAAAGGCTACAGAATTCATTACCACGAAAGCAATTGCTGAAACTAATTGCAAAATAATAGCCAAGGGCTCTTTGGTTATTGCTATGTATGGAGAAGGTAAAACTCGTGGGAAATGTGCTGAATTGTCAATTGATGCAACGACTAACCAGGCACTTGCGAGCATTACATTTACGGATTCAAGAATGTATAAGAACTTTGCCAAATGGTTCTTTGAAAAAAACTATGAGGATATGAGAATGTTGTCAAGTGGAGGAGTGCAACCAAATTTAAACTTAGGAATTATTAAAAATATGATTTTACCTCTTCCCCCGCTCGCCGAGCAGCAGCGCATAGTAAAGGAAATCGAATCGCGCCTGTCGCAGGCAACGGCAAGCGAAACCTACATTGAAAACGCACTACAACAAGCCGAGGCACTCAGGCAAAGTATACTCAAAAAGGCGTTTAGCGGGGAGTTGGTGTGACAAATTTATAAGCTGTTTGGCTTAGAACTTCCTAAATGATAATATTTGTGAAATTATATGTATGTATGATATGATGCGTAAATAAAGATATGTGTCGTATGACGCATAAATAAAAATACAACACATATAATGTATATAATAAAAATATGAGCCAAATTATTCATATTTTATGTATCTTTGCGATTGTAAATACTATGAATATGGAAAAAAAGAAAGTGGCAGTAATCACTGGCGATTTAGTCAATTCACGCCAAATTTCTATCGAAAAACGGAAAGAAATTTATGCGTATATGGAATGGAGCTATTCTTGCTTTGTCATTCAGCGAGGCTGCTTTACTGATTTCAAATTAGAATTTTTCAGAGGCGACAGTTTCCAGTTGCTGGTGGAAAATCCTGAAATGGCTCTACGAGTGGCATTGTTTCTACGTGCAAGATTGCGTGCTGCCTATGGGAGAAAGAATCTGCAGGAAGAACCTTTGTTGTCGAAATATACGCAGAAGAGCGGCAACAAAAAACTTTGGGATGCACGAATGTCCATAGGCATTGGTGATATGGAATATCGTTCAAAGTCTGTCATAACTTCCGATGGCGAAGCCTTCGTTTTGTCAGGGCACGAACTGGACAAAATGAAATCAAATGAACGTCTATCCATAAAAATGCAAGGTGTTGACGAGTGTTCGTTAATGCAGTCGCAATTCAACACACTGCTTCGCATGGGTGACGCATTGGTACAGGGATGGACAGAAGCCCAGTCACAATTGGCGGCAGAATGCCTTTTGTTTCCAAATAAAACGCAGCAAGCATTAGAAAAGGAATATGGAATACCCCAAACTACCATAAGCCGACGAAAATCTGGAGGACACATTGATGAAATACTGAGCTTGTGTGATTATTTTGAAAAACTAATACCTACATTGCTATGAATATAATACTTGTCATTGCTATCTTTTTGGTCGTTCATGTTTTGTTCGATTTTTATTTTCAGCCGTCTAAATGGGTAGATTCAAAAAACACCGAAGGTTTTAAGTCGAAATACTTGTATTGGCACTGCTTTATATATGCTTTGGCAGTTTCAGGCGCCGTTTTCATTTTGACAAGCGTATGTTGGCTGACCATAGTTGCATTTGTTGCAGTCGGCGTTTCACATGTGATAACAGATGGTCTAAAGAAGAAACACAAAGACACCATATCTTATTTCTTTATCGATCAGCTCCTTCACTTAATTGTATTGGGAATTTTTGTATGGATAGTTTGCACGAAACAAATTATTGAGGTTGACAAGAAGTGGGTAATATTTCTAATATATGTATTGGGATACCTGATTGTCCTAAAACCTTTTGGTATTACTGCAAAAAACGTAATGGACATATTTGATTTCAAGCCATCGGAAAAAGGACTTAAGGATGGCGGATTGTGGATTGGCTATATTGAACGTTTCCTGATATTGACTTTTGTTTTGATGTCCTACTACGAAGGAATAGGCTTTCTGTTGGCAGCAAAATCAATATTCAGGTTTGGTGAACTTAAAAATGAAAAAGAGATAAAACGGACTGAATATATATTGATAGGGACTCTTTTGAGTTTCGGTTTGGCCGTTTGTGTAGGCATGTTAATGAAAGTGACGCTGAATTATTTATAAACAATGACCGAATCAACCATCATATCGAAAATCTGGAATATGGCCAACGTCCTTCGCGACGATGGCGTAAGTTATGGCGACTATTTGGAGCAAATCACCTATCTACTTTTCCTGAAGATGGCTGACGAGATGAACCGTCCGCCCTACAACAAAGGATTGAGGTTCCCACACTTGAAGGACGCCGAAGGTAAGGAGATTGCCGATGGCGAAATGTGCGATTGGGAAACGCTCACAAGCAAGCGTGGTGCTGAATTGGAAGCCTACTATGTGCAGATGCTTCGCAGCCTTGCTACCGAAAAAGGAATGCTTGGGCAGATTTACACCAAGAGCCAGAACAAAATCCAGGACCCTGCCAAACTGTTGCGCGTCATTGAGATGATAAACCGCGAAAACTGGTCGTTGATGGGTTCCGATGTGAAGGGCAAGATTTACGAGGGTTTGCTCGAAAAGAACGCCGAAGATACCAAAAGCGGTGCGGGACAATATTTTACGCCCCGTGCCTTGATTCGCGCAATGGTGGCGTGCGTGCGTCCCAAGCCCGAAAAGACCATCATCGACCCAGCCTGCGGCACGGGCGGTTTTTTCCTTGCCGCCTACGATTATATTGCAGGTCAGCCGCTCAACAAAGACCAGAAACTCTTTTTGAAGAAAAAGACCTTCTTCGGTAACGAGATTGTGGCCAACACCCGCCGCCTGTGTCTGATGAACCTATATCTGCACAACATCGGCGAACTCGACAGCGAGGATTTCATCTCGCCCAACGATGCCCTTGTGTCCGACACAGGCAACCGCTACGACTACGTGCTTACCAATCCGCCTTTCGGCAAAAAGAGCAGTATCACCATCACCAACGAGGACGGCGAAGTGGAAAGGGAGGATTTGAGCTACAACCGTCAGGATTTTTGGGAGACCACCTCCAACAAGCAGTTGAATTTCCTTCAGCATATCAAGACCTTGCTGAAAATCAACGGTCAGGCGGCGGTCGTCTTGCCCGACAACGTGTTGTTTGAAGGTGGAGCGGGCGAGGAAATCCGCAAGCAACTGATGAAAACCACCGAACTGCACACCATCTTGCGTTTGCCGACGGGCATCTTCTACGCCAATGGCGTGAAAGCCAACGTTCTTTTCTTCGACAACCGTCCGGCAAGCAAAGAGGTGCAGACTCGAGACATTTGGTTTTACGACTATCGCACTAACATCCACCACACCCTGAAGAAATCACCGCTCACGTTTGAGGATTTGGCCGACTTCATTAAGTGCTACAATCCCGAAAACCGCAACTTGCGCACCGAGACATGGAGCGAGGAGAATTCCGAAGGCCGTTGGCGCAAGTTCACCTACGATGAAATCATCGCCCGCGACAAGACCAATCTCGACATTTTCTGGATCAAGGACAAGAGCCTAACCGACCTCGACAACTTGCCGGAGCCTGATGAGATTGCGGCTGAGATTATTGACAATCTGGAGGAAGGAATTGCAAGTTTCAGAAAGGTGCTGGAAATGAGTGGGAAATAGTCCTTTCAAGGGCTCAACTATATTTTTCCCCCACTATCCTTTGCATTACTACCGCGCAAGAGGTGTCGCCGGTAACGGACATGACCGTGCGGCCCATGTCGATGATACGGTCAATGCCGGAGACTACGGCCACACACCCCACGGGGATGCCTGCTGAGGTGAACACGAGGGCGATGCCGATTTGGGCGGTGAGGGAGATTTTTTTCATAGTGTCTTCTCTATGCGATGATTATCATTTTACGCTTACCCGGATTCCTTCGCTATGCGAGGTGAACTCCGGCGCATACATGCATTGGATGGTAGTGAGGCCGTTGCTGTAGGTGCCCGTCATCGTGGCTACCAAGGTGTACTCGAACACGTAGGTGCCCTTGGGCAGGTAGTCGATGAAGAAGTTGGTGGAGGCGTCTTTCGTGCACTCATAGTACCACAAGCCGTCTTGGTGGCGGTAGCCCGACAGCACATTCGTGGGCTCGAAACAGGCCGCGCGCATATCCTTCAGATGCACATACTCCATGTCGCGGTCGGTGCGGATTTCCACACGCACGCGCACTTTGTCACCCGCCTTCAGCGGAGACTCTTCTGTGATGGCTGTCAACACCTCTCCGCGCTCGCCAAGTTCCACCTTGTACAGTTGTTTTTGTATGCTGAAGTTGCCGTCCTGGCTGTGCTCCACCTTGTCCAGATTCTCCAGATACTGCCAGTACAGACCGCCCCACGCGGGACCGGAGGTCTGTTTTTCAATCTTCAGATTGGCCATATCGGCGGTCACATCGCCGCCCTTCCAGCTCTTCTTGATGTATCCAGTGCCGGCCTCCGCCTGCTCGGTGCCGTCGCCTTCGGTGTAGATCCATTGGTTGCCGAGCGACAAGGTCACACCGTTGGTGTTCTCCAACTGCGTGTTGTTGAGCAGCAGGGCGTAGATGGCTTCCGTGGTGGATTTGGTGGTGGGCCAGCTTTGTGTCTGCTTCTGCTTGAGCAGCCACAACTGCATCTTCTCCACCGACTCTGTGTCGTGCGTTATGGTGTTAAATGCCTCAATAAGAAGTGCTTGCCGCTCGATGGGGGCTTCGTACCAGAACCAGCCATAGCCGCTCTTCTTCCAGAACATTCCCATCTCCTCATTGTACTGCGCCATTGATTTGATGTGGGCGATGATCTGTTTTGCCAGCTGTGTGTCGCCGTTGCGATAGCAGACTAAGGCGATCATTCCCTGCATATAGATGGACTGGCTCTTCCAGTTCTTCTTGATGTTGTTGTAGTTGAAGTTATAGGCCTCCAGATGAGTGCTGTTGACTTTCTGGTCGAGGAAGAAGCTGCGGGCATAGAGGTAGTGGATGTCGCCCCAGGAAGAGGAGTGCTCCTTCTTCTGCCAACGCTGGTAGTAGTCGTTCATCTCGCGGTCGATGAAGCTGATGGCCTTTTTGAGGGTGTTGGATTTCAGTTCCGACTTGACGCCCAATGCGTTAAGATGTCCGCTGCCCGCCACGATGTGCTCGGTGATGTAGCTGCTGCTTTGTCCGCCGGCAAACCACGACCAGCCGCCATCGTTGTTCTGACGGTCTTCCAGCTTCTTGCAGGCGCTTTTGCCCTCTTTGGCCATACGATGCAGGTCGAAGAGCAAGGCCACATTCTGCTTGCGTGAGGATTCGCGCTGCGCGTCGAGCACCCAAGGAGTCTCTTCCAGCAAGACGCTCTTGAGCTCCTGGTTCTTCTCCAACTGCGAACAGAATGCGTCGGGGGTGGCGTTGAACCATTCGTCAAAAACCTGCTTCACGCGTGGGTGGCTGTTCACGATGTTGGTGGCCAGGGTGTTGGCATAGTAGCGGCTGAAAATCTGCTCGTTGCACTCGTAGGGATATTCCATCAGATAGGGCATTGCCTGGATGGCGTACCAGATGGGGTTCGGGGTGAATTCCAAGGTCAGCGACTGCGTGGTGAGCGTGCTGCTGGCATTGGGGAGGAAACTCTTCTCCAAACGGTCGAAGCGGAAGGTCTTGCTGCCCTTGCCGGAGATGTGCAAGGGCAAACTCTCCGTAATCAGAATGCGGTTGGTGAGCACGGGCAGGGTGCGCTCCTCGCCGTCGGAAAAGGCCGGGGTCTCCAGGTTGCGGGCTACGATACGGCAGGTGACAGCCCCGAGGTTTTGCGGCACCACCACGCGGAAATGCACTTCCTGGGATTGGCCGGGCTTCACCTCGAAGGGCTGGGCAGTGGCGCCCTCCACAATCTGCAAATCGGCATTGTTGAACGGGTTGCGGAACGACAGGGTGACATTGCCACACTGGGTGACGCTGTCCATATTGACCACCTTGGCCGACAGGATTAGCGTGTCGCCCTCGCGCAGGAACCGCGGCACATTGGGTACCACCATCAGTTTCTTGCTGGTTTGGACGAATTTCTCAAACGCACCCGACATCAAGTCTGTGTTGTGGGCAAAACCCAACAGTTTCCATTTGGTCAGCGACTCGGGCATCGTGAAGGTTATCAGCACATTGCCCTCTTTGTCGGTGCGCAAGTCGGGGAAGAAAAAGGCGGTCTCGGCGAAGTTGGTGCGGACGCTTTCCGGTTTGGATTCTTCCTTCGTTGCGCTCGTGGAGGGGACTTCCATTACTTCAACTTCGTCAAGAGCATCAGCTTCTTCCATCACACCCGTTTCAAAGTCAAAGGATGAACTTACTCTGATATTGTCTTCCACCATATTTAAAACCACCTCTTCTTGATAAGGTGCGCCTTCGGTTTTGTAGAGTCTTCCGCCCTTAGCCCCGAAACCATAATAATGGTTCATCAGGAAACGCAGGTGGGGATAGTTCCGCATCTTTATCTCCTTGGGAAGCGTGTTGGCTAATGATTCGCTGTAGGTTGTGGAAAAACCGTTTTTAATGGCACCGGTTAGTGAGGTCCTGAAAGAGGGACGAAGATGATGGAATATGGTTCGGGCGAAGGAATTCGGTGAGGCGAGGGCATCCAGAGAGGCATCGTACATAGAACAGAGCAACTCGGCGGCCACCTTGTCGCCATCCTTGTCTTTCAATCGTATCTGATACTGCTCGGCACTTCCCGGTTCCGTCTTGTCGCGGAAGGTAAGGAAGTCAAAAACTATTTTCTGATGGGAATAAGGAACATTTATGCTCAGCGACTGTTCATATCGGTGGTTGTTTTGTACTGTAAAGGCGTGGAATGACACGGTGCCGAGGTCTTTCTCGGTGAGCGTGTAACTGAAATTGGCCTTGCCACGGTTGAGGGTCACCCACTTGGACTCGACCAGACGGTCGTTGGAGGTGATCTCGCAGAGCACTCGGGCGTTCTTCAGATAACTCTCCATTGTGATGTGGATGGTCTGGCCCACCTCATTCACATCCGTTTTCTCCTGATGAATCCAAAGCGGTTCGTACCGTACGGATTTCTTGCTGTTTTTATTGTAAATAGTGACATAAGATTCTTTTACGATCTCGTTGCGGTCGCGGTCGCGGGTGGTGAAGGTTATTTTGTAGGTGCCTTCGACCAGATTTTCCAGATTCGGGATGGAGAAGAGCGCTTTGCCGTCGGCTTCAAAGTCGCCGCTGCAGACAAGGTCTCCCTCCCAATCCTCCACGTGCCGTTTGTTCTCGAGGTCGAGATAGGGGAGGGCCTTCAGCATCGCTTCCTGATCGGAGAGGTAGTAGTCGTGGCTGGGGCATTCGTTGAGGTATTCTGAGGGAGTCTGCAGCAGGCCGATTTCGTAATGAAGCGTGGCCTTTTGGGGTTCGCCAGCCAAGTTGGTGGCTTTCACGGAAAAAGCGTTCTTCTCGCTCATCTCCAATTGCCCGGGCAGGTTGCTTTCAATGATCAGGCTGGTGTTGCTGACTAAGACGGTGGCGTTGGCGGAGTGCGTCTCCCCCGTGATGTCAGTCACATCCACGGTAACCTTGAAGCGATAGAGTGGGTTGTGGCGTTGCGCCTCCAAGTCGGGCAGCGCGGTGAACTGGATGCGGAAGGTGCCGTCCTCGTCGGTCGTCACCTCGCCGGAGGCGATCTCTTGTGTGGGACTGCTCGGGTACCACCACCAGCAGCGCCACCACGGGAAACTGGCCGTGCGTTCCACGTGGTACTTGACCGTGGCCCCGCCAATGGCGTAGCCGGCGTATGCCTTTACGGTGCCGCTTACCTCCACTTCCTGGTCTGTGCGGAATTGCTCCTTAGGTTGCGCCATCTCCACTTCAAAGGTGGGCCGTTTGTACTTTTCCACCTGAATGGAGGCCGATCCGTGGTTACACTGGATGCGGAAAGTACCATTCAGTTTCGATGTGGGTAGCGTGAAACTGCCCGAGAAGGAACCGTATTCGTTGGTGGTAACAAAGACCTTTTCAATATCCTGCCAGTTGGCGTCTTTCAAAATCACGAGTTCGCTTTCGTTGGCGGCCACTCCTTGGGTGGTGGTATTGTAATATCCTGTTACGGAATTTTTTACAACAATGCCTTTATAATATACGGTTTGTCCGGGTCTGTATATGGTTCGGTCGGTGAAAAGGTATGTCTGATACTCCTCGCGACTTTGTGTGTTATCGTTGGACATCCATTGATTTTCCAGCAGAGTTATTTCCTCACCGCTCTTGCTGACTATAACGCGTAAGCGACCAATTTCCTTCACTGTAAAAGTGTATTCGCACCGCCCGTTCTTGTTGGTGGTGAGCTTGTGCTGGCACAGCTGGTCCCTGAAATTGTAGTCGGAGTAGGTGCTTAGCGTGATGGTCGCCCCGTCTATGGGATTGCCCGTCACTCGGTCGGTGACGAAAAACTCGTAATGTAATCCGTTGTTGCGCCAGTCGGTCGCCAAATTGGAAATGGTGACTTTCTCGTAGGTGAAATCCCCGTTGCTATTGGCACTGAAGGGAGCGTTGGAAGCCACCAGAACGTATGTGCCTTGTTTTAACGAGGGCATCAGAAAATGGCCGCTTTTCTGGCGATAGTCCTTTTCTTCGGGCACAGGAATACTCGTCTCATAAACCTGTTTCTTGGATATCAGTTCCGCATAAACATTGCGGCTTCTCATTATTTTGGTGTACTCGGATTTGGTAACGGGAATAATGCGGAAATATAGCTTCTGGCTGTTTCTGTAGATGAAATTGATGAGGTTGGGTTCTCCAACGGGCATCGTTTCCATTACGCTGAAGCGGATGATGGATTTCCGGATTTCCGATATTCTTACAGAGGCATTGCGCCCTTCAAGGGATTTTGGATCATCTTGGATGGCATTTTGGAACCATTCGATGGCCGTGACATAGTCGTTGGCATATTCGGGGTGCTCGTTCTTGTCGTAAGAGTTGCCGCGGTTTTGGTAATAGTTGCCCAATTGGTACGCCACCATTTCGTGACCGGGCAGGTTGCGGTAGCGCTCTTCCAGTTTCAACAGCTCTTTCAGATTGGTTTCCGAGGCATTGTCCAGGGTACTGTTGGCGGAAAGATACTCATACCGGCGCAGGGTGACATCGAGCAAGGCGTGCGGGTCCTCGTCGCGCAGGTGCAGCCGTGTGAGGGTCTGCATTATCTTCAAGGAGAGATAGGAGAATGAATATTCGTCAGGAGAACTGATGATAATGTTATTAAATATCTCATTGTCAGACCAGTATTTGCCGTTGTTGATATCAAACGGAGTGGTGGGGATGGGCATCTCGCTGATGCGCCGGCTCAGGAAGTCCAACGCGCGGAAGGCCAGGAAGTCGTACAGGGTGGGGCGGTATGCCTCAGAGGTCACGGAGTCAAGCACTGGAACCCAATCCCGGATAGGGATGCGCATCAGGTAATCCTCGTCGCGCAGCGACTGTTGGTGATGGAACACAATCTGTTTCACCAAGGTCTGGATGTCCCATACATTGGGGTCGGCGGGCACCGCACCCTCCACCGGCGTGCGCTCCAGGATGCGATAGCGGTTGCTATGATAGTAGTTTTCCAGCAGTTGGGCCATGCAACTGTGCCAAACCGCCAGGTTCGCCGGATTGTTCTCTTGTTGGGCAATCTGTGTTGTGATGGCCAGATATACGGAGTCAAATCCGTTGTCGTCACGCATCAGATTAAGCTCGTACTTGTCCAGCAAGACTTTGATGTCTTTAGGCGTTTGCTGTGCGGAAATGGTATTCATAAAAATCAAGGGTAGGGTTAAAAGGCAAAGAAGGTGTTTTTTCATTGCTATAAAGAAATGGTGATGTTTTGAAAACGCAAAGATACGATTTAATATTGTACCCTGAGGGGCGTTAGCCCCGAACAAATCCGGTAGCGAAAAAAAAGACAATCGGATTGGTTCGCAGCTAACGCTGCTCACAATAAATATTCTTCAGAATCGTTAGACTCAAACCTGACAAATTATTAACCAAAAAAATAAAATATGCTTTTATTCGAAGAAGAATCTGGAAAAATACTTCGGGCTTGTATGAATGTTTTTAACGAGCTCGGCAATGGGTTTTTAGAAGCCGTTTATCAAGAAGCTCTGGCTATCGAGTTTAAGGAAATGGAAATACCTTATCTTCGGGAAGCCAAAATCAACATTTATTACAGAGGCCGCAAACTCAACAAAGAGTACTATGCGGATTTTATCTGTTACAACGAAATAATAGTTGAGTTAAAGTGTGTCTCACATATTGTGAATGCCCACAAAGCGCAGGTTATAAACTATCTGCATGGCACAAAAAAGAAAGTGGGGTTGTTGGTGAATTTTGGAGAATCATCACTCAAATGGGAGCGATTGACATATCTGGCTGGTGAGGGGCGTTAGCCCCGAACAAATCCGGTTGTTGTTATTCGGTAACTTCTCCCTTTTTGCGATACTCCTCCGCGTATTGGTAGAACTTCCGGGCCATCTCGTAGTTGCGCCTTTTTTCCGCTTCGCGCGCAATGGAGAGGTAAGATTCGTAAACCCCTTCGCGCGAGCGCAGGATGCCGCGGTAGTAGTCGTCGTTGCAGTAACCGCTGGGCATGTTGGTGCAGAACTGCTCCAATGCCAAAAACACCTCCAGCGCCTCCGCCGCATGGCCGTTCTTCACTAAAGCGTCACCTACACTGTACAATTCCTCGTACAACTCGATGGTGAAATCGGAAACCGCCATCTCCATTTCCTCGTTCAATTCTGCCTGGGTATAAAGAAGATGAATGAGGTCAACACTCTCCTGATAGGATTTTCTGGCGAGCATCAACCTCGCTTTCAAAAGCAAAGCTTCCGGTTGGTATTTGTTGAACTGAAGCGCGCGGTCCAAATTGTATAGGGCGTTGGTGGTGTCTTGAAACGACAGTTCCTCCTGCGCACGCTGGTAAAATAACTGGTCAACTTGTTTTTTTTGTTTCGATAAAATCTCATTTAGGCGGTTTGCCTTGTATTGAACTTTCCGATAAGCGGCTTTTGCGTCGTAATAGTCCAATTGCATGCATTTGTGCATGACCGGCAGCGTGTTCGCCTCAAATTTGCGCATCTCCCGTTGGATATCCTGCAAGAAAAGATAATGCAAACTGATAAGTTCGGGATCCTCGTAGTTGAGTTTTTCCAATTGCGCTTCCCAATGCCTGAAGGTGGCGAAGATGGAGTCACACGCCATTTGGGCATTAACGCGCAAAAGACTTAAAATCAAACCGGTGAGAAACAGAATCTTTTTCAACTATTTCTTCAAAAAGTCATCAATAGCGGTTTTGAGCTCGGGTTTGGACACATAACCCACAATTTTCATGGGTTGGGCAGTCCGACTGAAAAACAAGAGGGTGGGGATGCTCTCGATGCCGAATACCCCACATACATCCTGGGCTTTGTCCACATTGACGGAATAGACGATAAGCTCGCCTTTGTACTCCTTAGCCAGTTCCTCAATAATAGGTTTCAGTTTCATGCACGGTCCGCACCATCCGGCGTAAAAGTCAACCAAGCAAGGGGTTGAACCTTTGTATGCGAAACCTTTCGGGTTGTTTATGTCGCAAATTCTCTCAATGAACTCGGTGGAAGAGAGTGAGATCACTTTGCCAGACAGGTCTTCAGCTATGGAAGGTGTGTCGGATGTATGGGTGTCGGAGATATACGGATTGCCTGCGGGATTTTGGTTCTCCGCTTCTGTTGTGGCGTTTGTTTCGGTGGATGTTTTGTGTTGGCATGCTCCTAGGAATAAGGATAGGGTGATAACGGAAAGGAACAATAGTCTTCTCATAATATTATAATGTTTTGCTTTTTTCGATGATGTATTGTTTGAAAATGCGGCCGCGTTCCTCGAAATTCTTGAACTGGTCGTAGGAAGCGGCGGCGGGGGAAAGCAGCGCGATGCGTCCCTCTTCGGTTTTTTCAAAAATGAAATCCACAATCTTGCGGAAATCGTCTTCCAAAATGTAGGCTTCTGGCAGGTTCCCTTGCGGTTTCCATTCGTTAAAGATGCGCTTGCCGGCGGGACCGGTGAAAACAAGGTTGGGCACGGGGTTCTCGCGCAGGAAGTCGATGAGGATGCCGTACTCGATTCCGCGGTCGTAGCCGCCGATGATGAGCGTGTCCACCTTGCGGAGGGCTTTCACCGCGGCAATGGTGGCTTCCGGGATGGTGGAGATGCTGTCATTATAGAAGCTGATGCCCTTGAACTGCCCCACAAACTCTATACGGTTGGGTAATCCTTTGAAAGTTCGCAGGCCGCTCATGATATCATCGTGCGAAAGTCCCACTCGCCGGCAAATAGCAATGGCCGCCATGATGTTGTAGTAGTTGTGCGTGCCGGGCAGGTTATGGTAGTTGCGCAGGTTGTACTCGTCCTCCACATGGCCGTTGAGGGCGAAGTGGATCACCTGGTCTATGCAACAGGCGTAGAGTCCATTGTATGGTTTGGTGCCGAAAATGCAACGGTTTCGGTTGTACTCGTGCTGCTTCACGAGGTCCGGAATGTGCTCGTCATCACCATTATAGACAAAGAAATTCTCGTATTTCTGATATTTGGTGATGTTCATCTTGGCGATGATGTAGTTGTTGAACGAATTGAAATGGTCAAGATGCTCTTGGTAAAGGTTCAACAGTACGGCATAGTCGGGCGAGCAGTGCACGAACTCCAATTGGTGTGCCGACAACTCAGCCACCACCAATGTGTCATCCGTCATTTTTTCTATGATATCGAAAAAAGGCACGCCGATGTTGCCGGCCAGCAGCACGTCGCGGCCCGCCTCATGCAGGATGTGATAGATGAGTGAGGAGGTGGTGCTTTTGCCCTTGGTGCCCGTCACGCCTATCACCTGCTGGTGGTATGCTTCCAGAAACAGGTTGGTCTGCGAGGTGATGCGCTCGTTGTCAATCCAATAGTTTATCTTGTTGAAACTGATCCCGGGCGTTTTGAAAATCAAGTCGTAATTGTTGAGGTTCTGATCGTACTTTTCGCCTGTGACGAACTTTATTTTGTGATCATCAAACTCATCGGTGCGCAGGTTCGCGTTGCCGTCGGCAATGGTGAGCGGCATATCCGGAAAATGTTTGCGGATGAAGCGATAGGTGGAAACACCCTCCTTGCCGAAACCGAGAATGATAATTTTCTTGCCTTGTATTTTTTGTAGAATGTAGTCAGGAACTGCCATGTTGTTGATAAATCGTAATCCGTCAATCGCTAGTCACTAAGCACTAACCGATTAACGGCTGCAAAGGTACAAAAATTGTAGTGCCGTCGCATCGTGGCGGCATTTTATCACATTCTGGCGGATATAAAGCAAAAAAGGTCGCCATGTATTGACGACCTTTGTGCTATGTGTTTGTTTGATGTGAGCGGAAAACGGGGCTCGAACCCGCCACCTACAGCTTGGAAGGCTGTCGCTCTGCCAAATGAGCTACTTCCGCAAAGAGTGGGAGAGGAAGGATTCGAACCTCCGAAGGCTTAGCCAGCAGATTTACAGTCTGTCCCATTTGACCGCTCTGGAACTCTCCCATCATATTTCTTTGTGCCTTGGAGCCGATAGAGGGACTTGAACCCACGACCGGCTGATTACAAATCAGCTGCTCTACCAACTGAGCTATATCGGCACTGCAATTTTTTTTCAAAGAACCTCTCTTTGTTTGAGGCCGCAAAAATAGTCTTTTTTTCAATCGGTGCAACAATTCCGTGGCGTTTTTTTTGATTTTTTCATTCAAATATCTAATTATCAATAAAATAATTTTTATTTAAATGGCCAGGACACCATGGTTTGCCATAGGTTTCAAATTGTTTTTCTGACCAATGGCCGCTGGGTTTTGTCAGAAATTGATTCATGACTGCGTTTTTTGTGACTTGCCACCCTCGTTTTGTTTTTTTTCTCACTTTTTCAAAAAAAAGTTGAATATTAAAAAAAAGTGTATTTTTGCCGGCGATTTTAAAATTCACTATTATGTCAGAAATTCTAGAAAAAGTACAATCCATCATAGCTGAAAAACTTAGCGTTGACGCTGCTGATGTGACTCCTGAAAAAAGTTTCACCAATGACCTCGGAGCTGATTCTTTGGATACCGTGGAACTGATTATGGAATTTGAAAACGTTTTCGGAATCAAGATCCCGGATGAGGAAACCGAAAAAATCATGACCGTAGGTGACGCAGTTGCCTATATTGAAAGTCAAGTGGCTTCCAAATAAAATCCTGTCTTTATATATTGAGTGATGGAGCTCAAACGTGTGGTCGTTACCGGTCTAGGAGCGTTGACTCCGATCGGTAACGATGTTAATTCTTATTGGAATTCCCTTTTGCAAGGTGTTTCCGGCGCTGATTATATAACGCATTTCAATCCGGAGAAATTTCAGACGCGGTTTGCCTGCGAACTGAAAGGGTTCAATGTTTTGGACTATCTTCCTGGCAAAGAGGCGCAGCGCATGGATCCGTGTGCCCAATACGCGATGGTCTCCGTGATGGAGGCCTTGCGCGATTCAGGTCTTGCACTTGATGAGATGAACAAACGGCGCGTGGGTGTCATTTTCGGCACTGGCGTCGGAGGATTCACCTCCATGATGGATTCCGCTTACGCGTTTTACTCCAATGATTACACTCCCAGATTCAGTCCCTATCTGCTGCTGAAGGTTTTGGCGGATATGGTGACGGGGTACATTTCCTTGAAATTCGGTATCCAGGGCCCTGCCTATGTGACCAGTTCCGCATGCGCCTCGTCAGGCAACGCCATTGGTGACGCGATGCGCCTGATCCAGTTGGGCAAGGCGGATGTAATCCTGACCGGCGGTACTGAGGCCAGCATCGTGGAAACCGCCATCGGCGGGTTCAACTCCATGCGCGCCCTTTCCACCCGCAATGACGATCCCAAGCACGCTTCGCGACCCTTTGATGTGGACCGCGATGGTTTTGTGATGGGCGAGGGTTCGGGCACATTGGTGCTGGAGGAACTGGAACACGCACTGGCGCGAGGAGCCAAAATATATGGCGAACTGGTCGGCGTGGGCATGTCCGCAGACGCCTACAACGCCACGGCCCCGAACCCCAACGGAGACGGCGCGGTGATTTCCATGGAGCAAGCTTTGGAAGACGCCCAGATACGCCCCGAAGAGGTTGACTATATCAACATGCATGGCACTTCCACTCCTATTGGCGACCTTTCGGAGTGTGTGGCCATTCAGCGCGTGTTTGGCTCCCATGCCGAGGAAATGGTGTTCAATTCCACCAAATCCATGATCGGTCACCTGATGGGTGCCGGCGCGGCGGTGGAGAGCATCGCTATTCTGCTTTCGATGAGAGACAGCGTGGTGCACCCCACTATCAATGTTGAGCATCTTGACCCTCGACTTCCCCAGAACTGGAATTATGCCCTCAACGGTCCTGTGCACCGCGAGGTGAAGGTGGGACTTACCAACTCATTTGGTTTCGGCGGACACAATGTTTCGCTTATATACAAGAAGTACGAATAATTCTTATGGAACATACCGACAAGGAAATCCGCGCTTTTTTCCGCAATGTCTTTGGCTTGCGTGTCAAAAACACGGAACTCTACAAGGTGGCGTTGATTCACCGTTCCAGTTCGGACAATAATGTGGTATGCGGAAAATTGAACAACGAGCGCCTTGAATATTTGGGCGACGCTGTGCTGAGTGCCGTGACCGCCGATTTCCTGTTCCATAAATATCCCTTGGAAACCGAAGGCGTGCTTACCCGTATGCGCTCCAAACTGGTGAACCGCAATATGCTCAATAACCTGGCCCGGAAACTGGGTCTGCATGACATGATCAAAATGGATCCGCATAATGCCGGCAATTCAGTTGACGGCAACGCTTTCGAGGCTGTGGTTGGCGCTATTTACCTGGACCATGGGTACAAAAAAACATACGACATCATTATCAACCGCGTTTTCCTCACACATCTTGACATGGATACTGTCTATGAGGAGGATGACGATTACAAGAGTCGTCTCTTGATTTGGGCTCAGAAACACAAACATAAAGTGCAGTTTGAGAATGCGATTGCAAAGGATGAGCGTGATCGTCTGTATAGAAGCGTTGTCAAACTGGATGGGGATGAAATATCGGAAGGATTGGGATTTTCTGTAAAGAAATCCGAGCAGGCTGCTGCGGAAAAAGCGTTGGCTTTATGTGAAAATAAGTGATTTTTTATAATGACTACGAATGACTTGAATGTTACGCATTTTACATGGCAGGTGATTCTCAATCCAAACGCGCGAGAACACAAGTGCATGGGAATATGGCATGAAATCGAGAAACTGTTCCAGGAAAAGAATGTTCATTATATCCTGCATCTGGCGGATGCTCCGCGCAAGGGTATAGAAACCGCCCGCCAACTTTGTCAGGATGGTTATCGGCATCTGATGGTGTTGGGCGGTGACGGCACACTCAACGAGGTGGTCAACGGTATTTGCGAATCAGGAGTGTCTCTTGAAGAAGTTTACCTTGCCGTAATGCCTGTGGGACGCGGCAACGATTGGGCCCGCACACATAACTTCTCTACGACTCTTAGTGACAATTTGGAAATCTTCCTCAACGGCCATTTCATCCAACATGATATCGGCATGGTCCGTACACTTCAGGATGGGAATGAGAAAGCGCATCGCTATTTCATCAATATTGCCGGTTTTGGTTTTGATGCCGAAGTTATTTACGATGTGACACACAAAAAACCTCATTTTTTGGGCGTTTCAGTATATGTTTTAAGTCTTATCCGCACAATTTTCAGTTTCAAAAGCCAACCCCTCATGGTACATGCTCCTGATTTTGAGTTTAATGGAAAATCTTTCCTGATGGTGGCGGGTATTTGCCAATACAATGGTGGAGGTATGCGCCAGGTGCCCATGGCTGTGCCCGATGACGGCTTGATGGATGTGGTCGTGATTCCCAATGTGAGCATTTGGACGGTGTTCAAGAATTTCAAAAAGATTTTTTCGGGCGAACATGTGATGTCTATCAAGGGAATCCAAACTTGTCGGGTGAATCATTTGGATGTCTCCTCAAAAGAATTGCTCCGGAGCGAGGTGGAGGGAGAACTGTTGCCTACGGGCAGTTATCGAATCGAGGTTGTCCCGGAAGCCTTGAATGTGCTGACAAACCTATAGGTCATATTTTCTGACATATTTCGGAACCGTACAGTTTCCTTCGCCTGGTATCAGGTGCAGGGAATCGAGGTCATGCGCTAACTTTAAAGAGAACAGTGTGGCGCCTTTACGGTTCAAATGCGAATTGTTGTAAAAATAAGCGGTGTCGCACGATAGTGGATTGTTGGTGTAATCCATGATAGGCACTTGATAAGGTTCTGTGATGGAATAGAACAGGTTGTACATGCCGTCAATATCGTCGATTTTCCGAGTGGCACCGATATAGTAAGGTGCGATAACAAACACCACTTGAATGCTGTCCTCTTGGCATTCCTTCAAGAATTGTTTCAACTCGTTAATGGCAGAGGGTATCCTTCTGTAATGCAGTGTGTCGATTTTGGCCAGTTTACTGCCATCCCAAGGTTTGTCAAAGTCGCAAAAACCCTTATATAGCGTGTATTTCGGATCGCAATAAACGGATTTGCCCTTGATGATATCCGCCACATCTTTTTTGTAGTGGCTGTACCGCCAGCAGGGGATGAAGCAGTCTGCCCACGAAAATCCATCCACCTTGCGGATGTCGTTCCATAGCAGCGGGTCTTTGAGATAGGGCACGAATTGCAGGCGGTCGAACCCGTTGCTGGTGTCCAGCGTGCCTTGATATATTTCAAAAAGAATAAGTTTGGGTTTGGTATTATGCTTGCGCCGGTAGGTGTGGTATTTGATTACTTGCGATTCCACAGCCCTGCCATTCATGCCCAAGTTATAGCTGTTCACATGCAGAACACTGTCCAATATGCGTGGGTTGAACTGAACATAGGCCCGGGAACTGCCTAAAATGAGAATGTCACTTTGGATGCTTGAACTGTATATGTCATTCCAATTGCCAAAGGGCGAAGAGTCCAACTTTTTGAATTGGCGTGTAATCCAAATATCCGCTGACCATGCCAGAAGAAACAAGATGCCGAAAAACAATATGGAGCGCAGTAGGAATGTTCTCATTTAAAATTGGAAATAGATGAAAGATTCAGCCCCTTTTTGAACGAGGAAGAGGATGAAAATGATAATGTAATAGATGGAAAATTTGAGTATGTGGGATTTAAGCATTTGCAAATCAAGGCCATGCTCGCGTTGCCGTTGCACCCATTCCACGACAAACATTCCGGCCGTTAGAAGGGTTATGGTTAACAGCCCTTCTGTATAAGGGGTGCCAAGATGCGGGATTTGGCCAAAATATTGCCATGCCTGAGCAATGGAATCGGAGCGGAAAATGATCCATCCGGCGGTGGCCAGCATGAAGGTCAGCAGCATCTGTCCGGTTTCTTTCAGGGAGGGTAGCGCTTTGCCTTCCGCCACCTCATTCAAATACTTCCTGTTCTTACCCATTAGGATCAGGGGCAGGAATAGAATAGCATGGTATGCGCCCCAAGCGATAAAGGTCCAATTCGCGCCGTGCCAAAATCCGCTTAAAAGAAAGATAATGAATGTGTTACGAATAATCTTCCCTTTTGATACCCGGCTTCCGCCAAGGGGAATATAGACATAGTCGCGAAACCATGTGGTCAGAGAAATGTGCCATCTGCGCCAAAATTCGGCGATGTCGCGGCTGAAGTACGGATTGCGGAAGTTGCGCATCAACCTGATTCCAAACAATTTGGCTGTGCCTATGGCAATGTCGGAGTAACCAGAGAAGTCGCCGTAAATTTGGATGGCGAAAAGAATGGCGGCAATAATTAGGGTTGTCCCGTTTTGTGTCTGGAAATTTCCGAAAACCTGGTCCACATATACCGCACAGGTGTCCGCCACCGCTATTTTCTTGAAAAGTCCCCACAATATTTGTCTCATGCCGTCCACGGCTTGCGAATAGTCGAACTTTCTGGGCTTCTCAAATTGGGGGAGCAGGTTAGTGGCGCGCTCGATGGGACCGGCGACAAGCTGTGGGAAGAAACTCACAAAAGCGAAGAACTGGATGATATCGCGGGTGGACTCCAGTTTCTGGCGGTAAACATCAATGCTGTAACTCAGTGCCTGGAAGGTGTAAAAACTGATGCCGACGGGAAGGATGATGTGAAGCAGCAATCCGTCAGCATGTCCAAGTGAGAAGAGTTTGCTGAACGAAGAAACGAAGAAGTTGTAGTATTTGAAAACGCCTAATATGGCGAGGTTAAGGACAATGTTGAGCACATGGCACAATTTCGCCGTGGGTGTTTCCCGGTATTTGTGGATCAGGAGGCCGCTTCCCCAGCTGCAGAACGAGGTGAAGGCAATGAGAAAGAGGAACCGCCAGTCCCACCAGCCATAAAAGATATAGGACGCCACGACAACGAAAAGGTTTTGCCATCGTACTTTCCGGTTGAATACAAACCAGTAAAGCAGGAACGCTATAGGCAAGAAGATGGCGAATTCCAGGGAGTTGAAAAGCATCAGGGGTGTCTTTTATGAAGCTGCAAAAATAAAGAATAATTAAGTGCTCTGGTGTGTTTTTATGAGGGGGTTAGATAAAAAAATCCCTCGCCAGTTGGTGAGGGATTTTCTGATATAGTGTGATAATAGATATCGAAGGAAGGAAGCGGGTTCGGAATAACGAAAATTATTTGGAACCTTTGTCTTTATTGCCTGCGTGTCCGCGGAAGATACGGGTTGGGGCAAATTCGCCGAGTTTGTGGCCGACCATGTTTTCGGTGACATACACGGGGATGAATTTGTTGCCGTTGTGGACAGCGATGGTGAGGCCTACGAAGTCAGGGGAGATCATAGAGGCGCGGGACCAGGTTTTGATGGTGGTCTTCTTGCCGGATTCCTGAGCGGCGATCACACGTTGTTCCAGTTTGTAATGTATATACGGACCTTTTTTTAATGAACGACTCATAATATTAAGCTTTTAGATTATTTCTTTCTTCTTTCGACAATGAATTTGCTGGAATTCTTCTTCGGGTGTCTGGTCTTATAACCCTTAGCAGGAATACCCTTGCGAGAGCGTGGGTGTCCACCGGATGCGCGGCCTTCACCACCACCCATCGGGTGATCAACTGGGTTCATAACCACACCACGGTTGCGCGGGCGTCTGCCCAACCAGCGGCTTCTACCGGCCTTACCGGAAACCTCAAGGCTGTGGTCGCCGTTAGACACGATACCGATGGTGGCCTTGCAGGCGCAGAGAATCATACGAGTCTCACCGGAAGGCAGTTTGATAATGGCGTATTTGCCGTCGCGGGACATGAGTTGGGCGTAGGAGCCGGCGCTACGGGCGATCTTGGCACCCTGTCCGGGACGCATCTCAATGTTGTGGATGATGGAACCGAAGGGGATTTCGCCAACAGGGAGGCAGTTGCCCAGATCGGGGGAAACGCCTGCGCCGCTGATGATTTCCTGGCCCACCTTAATACCGTGAGGAGCCACGATGTAGCGTTTCTCGCCGTCAGCATAATAAACGAGGGCGATACGGGCCGAGCGGTTCGGATCGTATTCAATCGTCTTAACGGTAGCGGGAACGCCATCCTTTTCTCTCTTGAAGTCAATAATACGGTACATCTGTTTGTGACCGCCTCCGCGGTACCGTACCGTCATTTTACCACTGTTGTTTCTTCCGCCTGTCCTGTGTTTCGGACACAACAAACTCTTTTCCGGCTTGTTGGTGGTAATGTCATCAAATGCGCTGATCACTTTGAAGCGCTGACCCGGCGTTACTGGTTTGTACTTTTTAAGTGCCATCTTTTTTAAATATTACTATAAAAATCGATTTTTTGATCCTTGTCCACGAACACGTAGGCCTTTTTGAAGTTGTTTTTCTGACCTGTAATGACGCCAGCCTTAGTATTACGGTTCTGGACTTTACCGCGTTGGATCAGGGTATTTACGCGGACTACTTTAACACCATAAACGGCTTCTACTTCGCGTTTGATTTCGGGCTTGGTGGCTTCGCGGGTCACCATGAAACCGTAGCGGTTGTATTTTTCAGCCGTCTGCGTCATTTTTTCGCTGATGATGGGTTTTATAATGATACTCATTGTTGTTTCTTTTAAAGGTTTTTAAAATTATTCGCCTAACATTTTTTCCAGCTCAGGAAGACTGCTTTCGCAAATGATGAGGTGACCGGCGTTCAGCACATGGTAGGTGTTGGCGTCGAGCGCGCGCATCACATTGGTGCGTTGCAGGTTGCGGGCTGAGAGGAGCACGTTGCGGTTCAATTCAGGGGTGAGCAGAAGAGTCTTCTTGCCTTCGAGGTTGAGTTTCTGCAACATCTCTTTGTACGCTTTGGTCTTCGGAGCTTCGAAGTTGAAATCCTCCACAACCGTGATCTTACCTTCTTTCTGTTTGTAGGTGAAGGCGGAGAAACGGGCGAGTCTCTTCACTTTCTTGTTCAATTTGAAGGAGTAGTCTCTCGGGTGAGGTCCGAAAACGGTGGCACCGCCGCGGATGGTCGGGCTCTTGATACTACCGGCACGTGCGCCGCCAGTACCTTTCTGGCGTTTCAGTTTACGGGTGCTGCCGGAAACGGTGGAGCGCTCCAAGGTGTCGTGTGTGCCTTGTCTTTGGTTTGCCAAATATTGTTTCACGTCAAGCCAGATGGCGTGATCGTTGGGTTCCACATTGAAGATCTGATCATTCAGGGTAACCGTCTTTGCAGTTGCACTGCCGTCTATTTTATATACTGTTAGCTCCATCTTTCAATAATTAAATAAGATCCATTGGCTCCGGGTACAGAACCTTTTACTACTAATAAATTCTTTTCCTTGACAATCTTCAGAATCTGAATATTGATGACTTTGACCTTTGCGTTACCCATTTGGCCAGCCATTCGCATGCCCTTGAATACGCGGGAAGGGTAGGAGGAAGCACCCATAGAACCGGGAGCTCTCAGACGGTTGTGCTGTCCGTGCGTGGCATCGCCAACACCACCGAATCCGTGACGTTTCACAACGCCTTGGAAACCCTTACCTTTGGAAGTTCCGCTGACATCCACAAATTCGCCTTCTTCGAAAACGGTAACATCAAGAACTTCACCGAAGTTCTTCTTGTGACCCTCCTCAAAACGGGTGAACTCATGTAAGATCTTTTTCGGCGTGGTGCCGGCTTTGGCGAAATGACCCTTCAAAGGTTTCGTCGTGTTTTTCTCTTTCTTTTCGTCGTAACCCAATTGGATTGCACTGTAGCCGTCTTTCTCGACGGTCTTGACTTGCGTAACCACGCAAGGACCAGCCTCTATCACTGTGCACGGCACGATCTTGCCGGAGGCATCGTAGATGCTAGTCATACCAATTTTTTTTCCTATTAATCCTGACATTTTTAATTGATTTATAAAAAATTTAGTGTCTTTTACGCATCGAAGTTAAACCATCCTTTTATTGTAACTTTCTCGAAATGAAAAAGTTGTCAACACTTTGCGGTTTAAAATTCGAGCCTGCAAATATACACTTTTTCTGATATGCAAGTGCCTATGTCAAAAATAATTATCAACATTTTTTGAAAAAAAACAGAATTTTATAGAAATCCTGCTGTGTTGTTGTTTCGTCAGGGTGCTGATGAGGAATTCTGGTGAAGAGTTAGTAGTTTGGGGTTTGAAGAAAAGTTATGGGTTGGAGGTTGGAGTGTCAGGTTTTAAGTTAAAGGAATCAGTGATCGAACGACTTTATTATATAATTGTCTCAAAACTCTATTTCCTACCCTTCTTTATAAACTCCTCCACTTCCGGCATTCCGCCTTGATAGACGAGATATCCGTCGTAGGGCTCGCGCTTGGTGGTTTCGTCGTTGATGCGGGTGAGCATCAGTTGTATGTATAAAAGAAATTTTAAAAAAAAAACTTACCTTATATGCTAAACTAATTGAATTTTTACTATCTTTGCCGCAAAATTATCAATCATGACAAAAGCAATAATATTATCATTAGAACAAACAGAAACTACTGGTTTGTTCACTATTATTTTTGAAGGGGAAACCCATTCGGAATTCGTGAAATTTGTTAAGAAATTCAAGGACGATTCGGTGAGGAAGGAAGAACTAAGAATAATTCTCAATCAAATAGACACTATGCTGATAAAAGGGGTTGAAGAGCGCCGCTTCCGACCTGAAGGCAAAATCAATGATGGGGTGATGGCGTTACCCGTATATAAGACCGGTTTGCGACTTTATTGTTTGCGTATGTCTAACAGTGTGCTTATTGTGGGAAATGGAGGGGTTAAAAGCACAAAAAAGTACGAAGAAGATGTTGATTTAAACGGATATGTGATCAATCTTCAGAAATTGGACTCCCTTTTAAAAGCGGATATCAAAACCGGTTCTGTAAGAATTGAAAAGACTAAAATTTTAGGTGTTGACAATAAAGAATACGATATATGAAACAAGATCATAAAGGTCGGGTTTTATTTCGTCAAATGATAGAAGAAACCCCGGAAGATTTGAAAACACAGTTGCGTTTTTCAGATTCTATCGCCGAAAAACTGATTGGAATGCTCAAGACAAAAGGACTGTCCCAGCGTGATTTGGCAAGGATTACCGGTAAAACAGAAGCCGAGGTGTCCCGATGGTTGGGTGGTACGCACAATTTTACCTTACGCACATTAGCCAAGATATCCAATGTGATGGGAGAGGATCTGATACATATTTGATTTGACCCTCTGAAAAAAGAGCCGCGGCACGCCGCAGCCCTATAATTACTCATTCCAAATTTCTAGTTATTTCCTACCCTTCTTCACGAACTCCTCCACCTCCGGCACGCAGCCCTGATAGACGAGGTAGCCGTCGTAGGGCTCGCGCTTGGTGGTTTCGTCGTTGATGGGGGTGACATTTGGATCGTTCTTGGCGATGCTCTTCTTGTAGTCCTCGTAGTTGGTGATGATCTCCACCTGGCGGTGCCACCTCGTGGCAGCGGCATTTTTCATTCATTATATTATTGTTTCACCACTTTCCGCACAGCCACGACCTTGCCATCTGCCACTGCCTTCACGAAATAGATGCCGTTGGACAGCTCTGCAAGGTCTATCTGCGCCGTTTCAGTGGAGTCGCTGTTTTGTAACCATACCTTATCCACTAATTTTCCGTAAATGTCATACAGAAGGAATTCCGAAATCGGAGTGCCGAGATTGGCGATCTGTATGTTGAGGATGCCTGTGGTCGGGTTGGGATATACCGTCATGGAGGCGGCGAAATCATACTCATCTATGCCTACATTGATGGTCAAATGCAGCGTAACTATAGAGTCGCATCCGTTGGCGGAGGTGAGTGTCTGCTCATAATCTCCGGAAACGCAATATGCTTGTCCGTTCCAAATGTAACAACTGTCGGTAGTCTCGATGGTAAACTCGGAACTGACAGCATGGTTGATGGTCAGGTGCAGCGTCACTACAGAATCGCAGCCAGCGGCTGTAGTGAGGGTTAGAGTGTGGTCGCCAGATTCGGTATATGTTTCGCCATTCCACTCGTAACTGTCGCATGCGGCAACCTGCAGTTCCGTTGATACCGGATTGTTTACAATAAGGGTCATGGTGACTACAGAGTCGCAGCCCGCCGAGGAGGTCAGCGTGACCGTTTGCGTGCCCCCAGTGCCAAAGGTGAAGCTGTTCCAGATGTAAGGAAGCTCGTTCTGACAGATGCTTCTGGTTTCACTTACATTATAGACAGCGTTCAGGATTAGTGTCATGGTAACCACAGAGTCGCAGCCGGCAGAAGATGTCAGCGTGACCGCTTGCGTGCCACCGGTGCCAAAGGTGAAGCTGTTCCAAGTGTAAGGAAGTTCATTCGGGCAGATGCTTCTGGTCTCGCTCACATGATAGACAGAACTCAAGATCAGTGTCATGTTCACTACGGAGTCGCAACCGTTGGCGGCGGTCATTGTAACAGTGGTGTCGCCGGCAGCGTTGAAGGTGATGCCGTTCCAAGTGTAGGGCAGTGCGGCCTCACATACGGTTTTGGTGAGGTTGGCCACGGATGCTCCGTTGATGGTCAGGTGCAGCGTGACGACGGAGTCACATCCATTGGAATTAGTGAATGTATGCGTGTAGTCGCCAGACTGCGTGATGCCCGTGTGCTCATACCAGTTAAAGCTGTCGCAGACAATAGCGGTGGTGTCGCCCGTGCTGCTATAGTTGACCGTCAAGTGCAGGGTGACGACAGAATCATAACCAGCAGCGTTGACGAAGGTGTGCGTGTAGTCGCCAGACTGCGTGATGCCCGTGTGCTCGTACCAGTCAAAGGAGTCACAAGCCACAGCCGTGGTGTCACCCAACGAGGAATGTCCGATGGTCAGGTGCAAGGTGACCACAGAGTCACAACCAGCAGCATTGACGAAAGTATGGGTGTAGTTGCCCGTCTGCGTGATGTTGGCGTGCTCGTACCATGTGAAGGAATCCTGCGCCGTAGCTGTAGTGTCACCCGTGTTGCTGTGGTTGATGGTCAAGTGCAGGGTGACCACACTGTCACAACCATTTGTGTTCGTGAAGGTATGAGTCAGGTTGTCGCAACTGGCGGTAATGTTGGTATGCTCGTACCAGTCGAAACTGTCGCAGGCAATAGCGGTGGTGTCACCTGTGTTGCTGTGGTTGATGGTCAAGTGCAGGGTGACCACACTGTCACAACCGTTCGCATTCGTGAATGTGTGCGTCAGGTTGTCGCAGCTGGCGGTGATGTTAGTATGCTCGAACCAGTCGAACGAGTCGCAGGCAATAGCGGTCGTGTCGCCCGTGCTGTTATGGTTGATGGTCAGGTGCAGGGTTACCACGCTGTCGCAGCCGCTCGCGTTCGTGAAGGTATGCGTCAGGTTGTCGCAGCTGGCGGTGATGTTAGTATGCTCGTACCAGTCGAAGCTGTTGCAGGCAATAGCGGTCGTGTCGCCCGTGCTGCTATGGTTGATGGTCAGGTGCAGGGTTACCACGCTGTCGCAGCCGCTCGCGTTCGTGAAGGTATGCGTCAGGTTGTCGCAGCTGGCGGTGATGTTAGTATGCTCGTACCAGTCGAAGCTGTCGCAGGCAATGGCGGTGGTGTCGCCCGTGTTGCTATAGTTGACCGTCAAGTGCAGGGTGACCACGCTGTCGCAGCCGTTCGCATTCGTGAAGGTGTGCGTCAGGTTGTCGCAGCTGGCGGTGATGTTAGTATGCTCGTACCAGTCGAAGGAGTCGCAGGCAATGGCGGTGGTGTCGCCCGTGTTGCTGTGGTTGATGGTCAGGTGCAAGGTTACCATGCTGTCGCAGCCGCTCGCGTTCGTGAAGGTATGCGTCAGGTTGTCGCAGCTGGCGGTGATGTTAGTATGCTCGTACCAGTCGAAGCTGTCGCAGGCAATAGCGGTGGTGTCGCCCGTGTTGCTGTGGTTGATGGTCAGGTGCAAGGTTACCACGCTGTCGCAGCCGCTCGCGTTCGTGAAGGTATGCGTCAGGTTGTCGCAGCTGGCGGTGATGTTAGTATGCTCGTACCAGTCGAAGCTGTCGCAGGCAATAGCAGTGGTATCGCCCGTGCTGCTATAGTTGATGGTCAGGTGTAAAGTAACGACAGAATCATAACCGGCGGCATTGACGAAGGTGTGCGTGTAGTCACCGGACTGCGTGATGCCCGTGTGCTCGTACCAGTCAAAGGAGTCACAAACTACAGCCGAAGTGTCACCCAACGAGGAATGTCCGATGGTCAGGTGCAAGGTGACCACAGAGTCACAACCAGCGGCATTGACGAAGGTGTGGGTGAAGTTGCCCGTTTGCGTGATGTTGGCATGCTCGTACCATGTGAAGGAATCCTGCGCCGTAGCGGTAGTGTCGCCCGTGCTGCTGTGGTTGACCGTCAAGTGCAAGGTCACCACGCTGTCGCAGCCGTTCGCGTTCGTGAAGGTGTGCGTCAGGTTGTCGCAACTGGCACTGATGTTAGTATGCTCGTACCAGTCGAATGAGTCGCAGGCAATGGCCGTGGTGTCACCAACGGTTGGAGTGTTAACCGAGAGACGCATTGTGACCACAGAGTCGCAACCATTGACGGCGGTCATCGTAAGAGTGGTGTCACCCGCTGCGGTGAAGGTTATGCCGTTCCAAGGATACGGCAGCTCGGCCCCACAAACGGTATCGTTAAGCGTAATGTTGTAAGTCTCTTTTGCTCCTACAGTGAAGTTTCCGTAGGCCACTTCATTACCATTGTTGGTTACCGTCACATAGTAAGTGCCAACGGAAACGGTGATGGATTGGCTAGTTTCACCAGTGCTCCACAAGTAGTCGGTTCCCATATTGGTCACGACGGTCAGAACGGTGGTTTGGTTCTGACAGATACTGTCTTCACCATCGATGTAGAAGAATGGCGGGATGACTATGGGCTCGGTGGTGAAGGTTACCTCGTTGCTCCAGTCGCTGGTGCCGTCAGAACCGCAATTGGCGCGAACCTTGACCGTGTAGGGAGTCTCTGGTGTCAGTCCGTTCAATGTGTAAGGATTAGAGGTAACATTGATGAGGTTGGACTCGTCACCATTGATGCAGATCTGCCATTCGGAGGCGTTTCCGTTCTCGGTCCACGCTAATGTGGCATGCTCATCAGAGATATTATTCGCAACCAAATCCGTGGGTGCGGGACAAGTCACGATCGGAGCAGACTCGCTAACCATGAAGAGACCGGAGATGTTAGCACCCGTGCCGCCGCCAAGGTATCCGACGAACTGTTTCTCGGCAGTAGCAGGGTTGACCAAGTAAATTCCGTTATCACCTGAGGATTCCAGCTGTCCCATAAGCAGTTCGCCAGTATTCATATCAAAGGCTATAACGGGCATAGTGGAGGAAAATCCCAGGTCTCCAACGGGAGTGGTGGTGGCATTGGTCAGGTTCACCTGACAGAGGTTTCCTGTCATCAAGTCCGTACAATAGGCGTTGCCATTGTTATCTATGGCAATAGAAAACGCGTAGTTGTTGAATGTGCCAATCTCTGTGACATCGTTGATACTTGACGGGGCAAAACTCTTCAATTTCACAGTTTGGCTGGGGGTATAAAGAATATAGTAGATACGTCCGTCAACAGGATTGTATGACATGGAGGCGATGTTGTTGTTGCCATCAAAATTGGTTGCCACCGTCTCATAAGCACCCATTGTCTTGGTGTTGTTGTCAAGCGGGGCTTTGTAAAGGGTGGTGTTGTCCTCGTTGAAGAACCATACTTCTCCGTTGGCGTAAGTGGCAGCCAATACATTCGGGAATGAGGCAGAGGCGGCCGTTGCAGCGGCAGGGTTCTGTGCGGAGAAGCTAGCGAAATTATGTATCAAAGAGTTGTTGTTTGGACAAGAATGGATGTATGCGTACCAATTGCCTGTGGATTGGACTTGGGCGAAAGAGGCGGGAGTGCTCCAGAAACTGTAGTCGCTACCGCAGTTGGCGCGCACCTTTATGTTGTGGAAAACAGTAGAATCAAGTCCTGATAGGGTATAGGGATTCGTGTTAACACTGATGGGATTGGCTTCGTCGCCGTCAAGGCAAATCTGCCACGATGTGGCGCTGCCATTTTCCGTCCAACTCACCGTGACAATTCCTCCGCTAAAGTTGGAGACGGCAATGTTGTCCGGCGTGGGACAAGGACTGCTGGTACAGTTTACCATATATGTGACCGGGGTGAGGAAGGCACCCACACCATTGAGAATCTGTAGCCCGTTAGCGTCATATACTCTGTAGGAGATTTCATTAGGATCGTAACCGCTCACCCATTCAAACCTGATTTCGCGGCCGTCGCACACGAAGAGAGAACCGGAGGCGGAGTCCCCGTATTCGATAGTCCAAGTGTCCAAAACAATATTGCTGGTGACATCCACCACATTGATGGCGTTGCCGGTCCACCCGTCGCCGTAGGTGTCTCCCAGTTGGTAGGTGATTTCACACTGGTTTGCCAGCGGGCATGGATTCGTGATGAAACTGATGATGTTCCAGTAGCTTTCGCCGTCAGCGCCGCAGTCGGCCTTCACCCGCACATGGTATTCAGTTTCGGGAATAAGTCCAGTGATGATGCAGCTGTTCGTGGTGACGGTCGTGCTGGTGGCGCCGGAGAAGTCAGCTGCCGTGCTGTATTCCACAATCCAGCTGCTGGCACTGCTGTTGTTGTCCCAGACAATTGTGGCTTGGTTCATTCCATTTTCGGAAACGGTCAGGTTGGCGGGTTTCGTGCAGTTCGTGCCAAAGTTCAGACGGACACAGTTCTTCTCAAAATTGTAGTCACCTAAGATACTGTGGGGAAACATCGGGTCGTAACTGGAACCATCCCGGTAGCCGTATATGGCTTCTATTGCCGTAGTGTGGAAAGTGTGGCAGCTCATACCAGTCGCATTGTTGCCCGTCTTGTCATTCATGACGAGCAGAATGTTGTCGGTGCCATTATAGGCGAACGGTACATCGAGCGCAATTTCGGTCCATGTGCCGGTTGTCAGCTCAATGGGACCGCTGAAAACAAGGTCGGCGGGTGTCGTGGATATCCAGTCGAGGTTGTGGTCGAATGCTGATTTGTTCGTGTGTACGAGGTACATATCGTAGTTGCGGGTTTGCGTTGTTCCCGCATTGTAGAAGGAGATGCCGGAAATGGTACCTGTCCGGTTGATTTCCGAAGCCGTATAGATTTGTTGAGAGAAGGAGTAATTGGAACTTGAGTGGCTCGGCAGGTAGTCACTGCCTCCATTGCAAGACCCGATTTCAACTATGTTGGGGTTTGCAGGGCAGTTAACCGTGTAAGTGACAGGAGCGCTCATGGCGTCGCTGCCGCTGAAAAGCGTATCCCCTAAAGTGGAGAAAATCGTGTAGGATGTCTCTTCTGCATAGTAGCCGTTCACCCATTCGAAGCGGATTGCACGGCCGTCGCACACGGGCAGAGTACCCGAGAGGGTGTCCCCATCGTTTGTGGTCATAGTCAATGTGCCGATGACGATATCGGTAGCGACATCCACCACATTGATGGCACAGCCGTTCCAACTGTCGCCCCAGGTGTCTCTTAACTCGTAGGTGATGGCACATTGGTCGGCAGCTGGGCAGATTTCGGTATGGAAACTGCTATTGGTCCAATCGCTTGTACTGTTGGTGCCGCAATCGTTTTTCACCCGAACATAGTAGTTGGTTCCAGCATTCAATCCAGAGAGTTGGCAGCTGTTTGTGCTGACAGTTACAGAAGTGGCGCCAGTAAAGTCGGGAACGGTGCTGTATTCCACAATCCAACTGACATCATTGCTATCAGCATCCCAATGGAGCGTTGCTCTATGCATTCCAATGGAGGATATGGTGAGATTTTCCGGTGCATAGCAAATATTCGCTGTGTTGCCGACCATAAACATCGTGTGTATCATCATCGTGGTGTCACCGCCAATAAAGCCGATTTCCTGTGTTAGCGCTGTGGCTGTATCTATCAGATAAAGCATTTCGCCGGCACCGACGAATTTGGTGCAGAAAAACTCATCGGTGACTTGGTCGAAAGCGATGTTTACGATCTCAGGCGTGCTCCCGACAAGGGTGGTGGTGGCATCGGTCAGACTGATGCGGTAGAGATTTTCCGTGTAGAAGTCAAAACAGAATGCCTCTCCCGAGCCGTTGATGGCAATCTTTTCGAAATCTTCGGTATAACCGCCGACTTCCGTGACAATATTCGGGTTTGAGGGATCGAAACTGAGGAGTTTCTGATCGCCTCTCAAATAGTAAATTTTGCCATCCATGGGATTGTAGGCCATGCTGGGAATGTAGTCGAGTTCAAAATTTTCCTTTACGATTGCAAAATTGCCGATGGTCTTGGTGTCGTTGTGGAGGGGCGCCCTGTAAAGGTTGATGTAGGAAGTGTTGTAGTCGTAGAAGCAACTCCAAACATATCCGTTGGCGTATGTGATAGCGACGGGAGGGTCGTAGAAGGTTTCCGATGCGGTGTCCACCGTGTTGAGGTCTTGCATGGGGAAACTGATAAATTTACGCTCCCATTCGGGGTGATCCGTACTCGTTTGGGTGTAGGCATACCAGTTGGCGTTGGATTGAATGTCAAGAATGGAGAATGTGACGGTGTCCCACACACTCTCGGAAACACCGGGGTCGCAGACAGCCTTCACCCGCGCCTCGTAATTTGCATTGCCCAACCCACTGAGGGTGATGGCGTTGCCCGAGGTGCTGGTCTGTTGCCATAGCGTGTCGGTAGTTTTCTTGTACTCGACGTTGAAATTTGGGGCACTGCTAGTCCAGGTCAGGGTAACTTCATTATGGTTGGTGGAGGCAGTGAGATTCTTGGGCTTCGGACAAACTGTGCCGAAGTTCAATTGGATGCAATTTTTAAAGTCCCATAGACTGCCGCCGTGTCCGTTTGGTGAAGATGGGTCGAAGTTGACCGAGCCTATAAGAGAAAGGGCTTGGTACTCCGTGGTGGGGGAAGTAAAACAGTCCATACCGCTTGACTCGGAATTGGTGTTGTCGTCCACAACGAGCAGGAGGTTGTCCGTGCCGTTGTATTGGAAAGGAACATCGAATTCGATGGATGTCCATTCTCCAGCATTCATCTCCACATTGCCGCTGAACACCCAGTCGGAGGCGGTAACCGAAACCCAGTCATCATAGCTGAGGAATGACGACTTTGTGGTATGGGCGAGATAGATGTCGAGGGTGCGGGTTTTGGTATCGCCGTTATTGAAGAAGGAGATGCCGGAGATGGAACCGCTTGGCCGGCCGATTTCCGTTGCCGTATAGATTTGCTCCGACAGGGAGTATTGGGTATTGGAGCCGCTCGGAAGAAGACCGTGACTACTACCTGTGCAGTAACCGATTTCCACAAGGTCTGGGGCAGTGTTGACGATCACCTCATTGCACCACTGACTGGTGTTGTTGGCGCCGCAGATGGAACGGACCTTGACCGGATAGTCTGTTCCGGGAGTGAGCCCGTCCAGTGTATAGGAGTTCGTGGTGACAGTGATCGGGTTGGTCTCGTCGCCGTTGACGCAGACCTGCCATTCGGTGGCGCTACCGCTTTCGGTCCAACTCAGCGTGGCAGAAGTCTGGCTGATAAAGGAGATGGTAGGGTTGGTGGGCGGTGGACACGTTGAGGTAAAGCCTAACCAAATTTGGTTCTTGCTGTTTCTTAGTTCACCTGTGAGGTTCACTGAATTTCCGGGATGAGTAGGGTCATAGTTCACGTCGTTACTGTGAATTTCAAGGCCGTGTGGGAGCGAGGAGGCGTAGAAACATTCGATATTTAACATCTCACCTGAAGCAATTCCGGTATTGTCGTCCACCACAAGCAGTAGGTTGTCGGTACCGTTGTACTGGAACGGAACTTGAAGGTCTATCGTGATCTCCCACCCCGGGAAATCGAAAATCCCGCTGTACACACGATCGGCGGTGGTGACAGGCACCCAGTCATTGGGATTTACAAAGGAGGTCTTGTTGGTGTGTACCATATACACATCTATATCGCGGGTCGCAGAGTACCATAGGCCTTTGAACGTGATACTGTAGATAGTACCAGCCCGGCCAATTTCCGCTGCTGTGTATAGTTGCTGTGTCATGGAATAGCTTGCCGTGGTGTATGTCGGCAATACACCAGTAAAATTATTATGGTTGCCGTTGCCGATATACACGGTGTCTTGCGCCTTGAGCGTAGCCGGCAGAAGGAACAGCACGGCCGTGAACAGTAATAGTAGATGTTTTTTCATAACAATTATTTTTTATTATTCAAATTCAATCAATGAGTTGCAAAAATAAAAAAATAGAATAATAATATTGTATGGTTATAAAAAAAATAGAGCCGCGGGCACGCCGCAGCTCTATGGTCTAAAGTTTTAAATCTTAAGTCTTCGTTTTATTTCCTCACCTTCTTCACGAACTCCTCCACTTCAGGTGAAGCTGTCCTTGTTACCCACCACAAGAGGGCGATTACGATGAGCGTTTCATTGCTGTGCTCCTGGATATTATGCTGAAGAGTTGTGCACGTCATATCCCCACCAATAGGGTGGCAATTTGGGATAAATAGATGCCAGTAAGAAAACGTCTATCAGCAACTCTGTAAAAATGTGTACCACATAATCACGATAATTCAATTATCCGTCAAAATTGGCATTCATAGATTTCCTTTTTTATGTTTAATTGTTTATTTCTTTATCTTTTTTCGTTTGGATTTTGTCAAAGTGTTTCCTCTCCATATTTTATCACATAAAAGTTGATTCGTTAGTCTTTCAGGCAGCGGACGGAACGCCCGTGTTCCTTAACTACGGGATTCATATCATCCACATAAGGTATTCCCTTGTTCAACCCTCTTACCTCCACACGCTCATTATTCCCTGTTGATTTCGTTGTGGACCAAAAATCGGTCATGCCACCCACACTGAAGAACTGACCAGTGGACACAAAGCATCCTACCGGTACGGCAGAAAAGCCGGTGGGGTTGTTTGTGGATGGGTTGTTTCCTGGAGTACAGTCGGATGTGCTGCTATTCCAATATGATGTAGAGGCTAAAGCCTTGGCTAAATAAGAATTGTTTCCACCACACACATACTGATTCTGGTTGCTTAGATAGGCTATCAATTGTGTCCACTCCGCACCACTCGGCACATGCCACCCCGTAGGACAAATGCCCTGCACACCGCTAGGATTCGCACTCGAGGAACTGGCTCCGTGCATCACTGCTGACCAGTTGTACAAATAACCGCGTTGCGTCAAAGGAATACTCGACGATGTATTATTATAATAGTATGGATTTGTTGAACTAATTGAACTTCCACCAGCGGGAATGCTTGCGCCATTCGAATAATGTGTAGTGCGCAAATTCTCCTTCATCCAGCACTGTTGGCCTATCTTCACGGTGTTGTACGTGTTGCCGTCGTAGTCGGACACGGTGGGGGTGCTCGGACAGGGTTGGCCGTCGGATCCACTAGAGGAGGTTGTGGTAAAGCTTACTTGGTTGCCGTACGCCGTACCCGCACTGTTAGTGGCATACGCCCGAACATAGTAGGTGGTGCCGGCGGACAGACCTGTAATGCTGCTGGTAAAACTGCCCGTACCGCTGCCGTCAGTGGTGTGGCTGTTGGCGACAGTGGGATTCTGAGAGGTGCTCCAACATACGCCGCGAGCGGTTACGTTTGCTCCGCCGGTAGCGGTCACATTACCGCCGCAGGTGGCAGAATTGGCTGCAATACTCGTGACCGATGCAGTGGTAACCGTGGGCAACTGGGCAGTGGTTGACCCGCCTTCATCACGAAGACAACGGACAGAACATCCTGTTTCGTTGCTAAAACCGCCTCTGGAACATTCAGAGGTGGTGCTGCCTAAACCTCGGATGTAAGCAGACTGGCCACCGATGAAATATTCAGTAGAACTCCAGAAAAAAGTGGAGTGACCGGAATTACTGCCGTATTGTCCGTATTGGCCTGCTGGGACGGCAGAGAAACCTGTAGCATTGTTCGCACTCTGGTTGTTGCCCACGTTACATGTGCCACTGCTGGTGTTCCAACCTGTGTTGGCGGCCAACGCCTTGGCAATATTTGTAATATTGTTGCCGCAGACATATTGGCTTCGGCTGATTACATAATCTGTAAGTTGCGTCCACTCCGCATCGCTTGGCACATGCCAACCCGTGGGACAAATGCCCTGCACTCCGCTGGGATTGCTGTTGGAAGAATTTGCCCCATGCATCACGGCAGGCCAGTTGTATAGATATCCACGTTGTGACAAGGCGATGGATGAGGAGGAATAATTGTAATAATATGGAGTTGTGGCGCTGGTTGTGCTACCTAAAGAAATACTCTCGCCATTGGAGTAGTGAGTGGTGCGCAGGTTTCCCTTCATCCAACATTGGAGTCCAATACGCACCGTGTTGTAGGTGTTGCCATCGTAGTCGCTTATAGTGGTAGCGCCGGGGCAAGGTTGCCCATCTTGAGAAATATTAGAAGTGACAATGTTTCTTTGCTCCCCATACGCAGTGCCTGCACTGTTTGTAGCATACGCCCGCACATAATAGGTGGTGTTGGAGGTAAGTCCCGTGATGTTGCTTGTAAAACTGCCCGTTTCGACGCCGTCGGTTGTGTGGCTGCCGCTCACCGTCGGATTCTGTGAGGTGCTCCAGCATACGCCGCGAGCAATCACAGAGGCACCTCCGTCAGCAGTAATAGTGCCACCGCAAGTGGCTTCGGTTTCAGTCACATTAGTTACTAACGTGGTGCTGACTGTAGGTAGTGCTGCAAAAGATGAGTTGTAAACGCAGCGGATGGAAAAGCCCATTTCCCATGAAGAATAGGACAGCCCAAAATATCCATCGGAGCAGCTTAAATCTCCCTGTCTGGAACTTTGGCTGCCAATCTCAGAAGTTGCCGTCCAAAAATAAGCGCCGAAGCCGGAATTTTCACAGTCAGTATTAGTAAATCGGCCAGCTGGAACGGCCGAGAAACCAGTAGCGTTATTTTCACTCTGGTTATTACCTACTGCACAAACGTTCGTACTTGTATTCCATCCTGTCGTAGAGGCCAAGGCTTTAGCAATTTTGGGATTATTGACATCGCAGACATATTGGTTCTGGCTTCGCACATAGTTTTCCAGTTGTTGCAATTCTGCGTAGCTGGGCACGTGCCAACCATTGGGGCAGATACCTTGAACGCCACTGGGGTTGGCATTACTGCTGCTGGCTCCATGCATTACGGCGGGCCAGTTGTAGAGATAACCTCGCTGTTCCAATTGAATGGAAGAGGAAGAATAATTATAATAGTATGGCACGAATCTATCGTTTGTGCTGCCACCATTGGGAATGCTGGCACCGTTGGCATAGTGTGTAGTGCGCAGGTTCTCCTTCATCCAACATTGGGTTCCTATCTGCACTGTGTTATAGACATTACCCTCAATATCAGTAAGGGTGGGTGTGCCGGGGCATGTTTGCCAATCCGGTGCAGTGGTAGTGAGGGTACGTTGCACCCCATACGTCGTGCCTGCACTGTTCGTGGCATACGCTCGCACATAATAGGTTGTATTGGCTGCAAGTCCCGTAATACTGCTGATGAAATTGCCCGTGCCGGTGCCATCGTTGGTGTGGCTGCCGTTCACCGTCGGGTTTTGCGAGGTGCTCCAGCACACGCCGCGGGCAGTCACGGAGGCACCACCACTCGAGGTCACGTTACCGCCACAGATAGCGGTGGTGGCTGTTATGTTGGATACAGTGTTGGTAGTTACCGTGGGTGTTGTAAGCAAAGTTGTGAAGTTCCGTTGTTCCCCATACGCCGTTCCCGCACTGTTCGTGGCATACGCCCGCACATAATAGGTGGTATTGGCTGAGAGTCCCGTGATACTGCTGGTGAAACTGCCCGTGCCACTGCCATCAGTGGTGTGGCTGCCACTCACCGTCGGGTTCTGCGAGGTGCTCCAGCATACGCCGCGGGCGGTAACATTGGACCCGCCTGAAGAAGTTACGTTTCCACCGCAATTGGCGGAAGAGACGGCGATATTGGAAACAACATTCGTAGTCACCATAGGTGTTGACAAGGTCGTGAATGTCCGCTGCTCCCCATACGCCGTACCTGCACTGTTGGTAGCATATGCCCGTACATAATAGATAGTATTCGGTGTTAATCCTGTAATATTGCTGGTGAAACTGCCCGTGCCGCTACCATTGGAGATGTGGCTTCCGCTCACCGTCGGGTTTGGCGAGGTACTCCAGCATACACCACGGGAAGTCACACTCGCATTTCCAGACGAAGTAATGTTTCCGCCACTCACAACAGATGTGGCAGTGATGTTATTACATGGGGTTGTTGTTACGGTAGGAAGCGTTGTTACTGTTCCATTGTCGTTCAAACAACGTATCGAATAATAATAGCTTATGGGAGAATAACCACGTTGTACATAAGCATTGGAGTAGTAAAGATTATATGCGTATGCGGAATTAACACCTTCGCCCATATAAGGAGTGGAAGTCCAAAAATATGCACCTTGTCCTGCTCTTTCAGAAATATATGCATCCATTGCCAAACCGGCTGGCATTGCACTAAAACCTGTAGCATTATTGTTACTTAAGATGTTGCCAACAGAACATGGGCTATTGTCCGACATCCATCCGTACCATCCAATATCTGTAATAACCTCGTAAGTTGTACTTGCTAATGCTTTTGCAATATTTATCGTGTTACTCTGACTCGAACAAAGATATTGACTATGGCAGCTAACGTAATTCGTCAGTTGTGTCCATTCCGAATCGCTGGGCAGATGCCAACCATTCGGGCATGCGCCTTGCACTATGTTGGGCAAAGATCCGCCATACATCGCCGCATTCCAATTATAAAGATAACCATAAATAGCCACCATTTGTCCTGAGGAAAAGTCACCATTAGAATTAGGCGCACAGCGAGATGGGGAGGACGTGGAGCTTGCACTGCCTAACGGTATGCTTGTTCCATCGGCAAAATGTGTGGTTTTCAGGTTTTCCTTCATCCAGCATTGGTTGCCAATTTGTACTGTATTGTAAATGTTTCCATCGTAATCGGTTACTGTGGCCATCGGACATGGTTGACCATCATTTTCCCCACCGGCAGCAGCAAATAGTATTTGGTCTCCGTAGGCAGTACCGACACTATTTGTAGCATATGCCCGCACATAATAGACTGTGTTTGCCGACAATCCTGTAATGTTACTGGTGAAGCTGCCTGTTCCGCTGCCATTAGTGGTGTGATTTCCGCTTATTGTCGGATTTTGTGATGTACTCCAACACACGCCACGAGCCGTAACAGGAACACCCCCATTGCTGGTCACATTGCCACCGCACGTGGCGGTAGTGGTGGTCACATTGCTTATCGTTCCTGTGGTTACTGTTGGCAAATCGGCAGGTGTAGTAAAGTTTATTTGTAATCCATACGCTGTGCCTACCGAGTTGGTGGCATACGCACGTACATAATAGGTTGTTCCTGCAGTCAAACCTGTGATATTGCTGGTGAAATTTCCTGTTCCTGTTCCATTTGTGGTATGGTTTCCACTTACTGTTGGGTTTTGAGATGTGCCCCAGCATACGCCACGGGCTGTAATGCTGGCCCCACCGTCATCATAGACAGTGCCGCCACATGATGCTGAAGTGTACGTTATGTTGCTTACTAACGAGGTGGCCACAGTTGGCATTTGGTATTGAATCTGTGTTCCCGCAAACTGCAACGTGAAAGTTTGAGACGAACCTTGTGACTGTGTAATGCGCTGGCTTTCCTCCATAGTTCCGTTGATGGCGGCATAACCCACATACTCCATCTGGTCGCCGAAGTTGAATGGTTTGTTTGTATTGGACTTCAACACATAGGTAAGGGTTTGTACCTCACCAAGATAGTCAATAGTGTTGGTGCCGCCTCCACCGTTGCATATCATCTTGATGGAGGATATTCTCCCGTTCTGCCTGGCGGTCATCACATAGGTGCCCGGAGTGGACAGGGTTATCTGGAATTGATGGTTCCCTGGATATAAAGACGCTAAGTTTTGCGATTCTACAATGCGTCCATTCACATCGGCAATGTCCAAATTTACTGCACCCTCCTCTGACACTGTCAGGGTAACATCTGTGGTGTTGCTGAACGGGTTGGGGCTGTTCTGCGACAGAGCAAATCCACCGTTCGTGGTATGGTCATCAATGCCTGTACCATTTTGCATTGTCAGCACCGTGTCTGGCCAGTAAATCGTCTCCTGCCAGCTCTTGGTCAAGTTGGTAATGATAACCCTGTTGAGCTGCACATAATGGTTGCCCGCATCCTTTGCAGTGAAGGTGAGGGTAACGGTTTGGGCGCTTAAAATACCTATAGTAAGAAATATGATAAGCGTGGATGCGATTATTCTCATGATCTGTTTTGTTTTTTTTTTATTATGATGACATTACTGTGCCGGAACATACGTCAACGTGATTGTATAGGAGCTACCTTTTGGGGAATTCCTGTGTCGTTTTCCACCACTATAATAGATGTGTTGTTCAACATTATTACAAGTGAACGAAATTTTCAGCATATCGGTTGTCAAGTTGATGATCCTGCATTCTTCAATTGCAGGATTGTATGTGTTAGGAGAGCTTTGAACCCCATAAATGAAAGGAATCTGCATATACAAATAAGACGGGTTGTCGGGATTGTCAAAATGCCATTGTCCAAGAGATGTTTCTTGGGTGTATCCAACCCCATTAGTTGCTAAAAGAGTGCCGGGATTCACATAATGACTGCCGTCGGATGAGAAATGAATAATGTCATCAATTTCATGGGAATAAAAGAAGTTATAAAATGAATAAGGATCATACGACAAATTATCAACAAAAGATCCATCAGGCATTTGATATGCTGGCGAGATTGTCGTTTCTGACAACTTCCATCCTTCGGGGATTGTCAGCAATTCCATTGCGGTTGGAATAGAGACGGTTGTGAAAGTCACCTCATTTCCGTATGTCACATCATCGTAATTCGTATTGCTGCAATAATATGCCCGGACGTAATAGACAGTGCCGGGTTCCAAGTCTGTAAGCACTGTGATATACTCGCATGTTCCATAACCGTCCAAAGTGTGGTTGTCGTCCAAGGTTGGGGTGCCCGTGGTGTTGTAGCACACACCATGAGGGCCTTCGGCATTGTTCGCGTTTATAATTCCACCGGTTTTCGCGCTCGTAGATGTGACATCAACAACAGCCTTGGTAATAATCGGTTTAATGTTATCAGGTTCAATGTTCTCACGATTACACCCCGATACCATAAATACACATATCGCAGCAATAAACATATATGCTACAAAATGAAGATTGAAGGAAGAAGATTTGATGTTTTTTGTACTCATAATATTACTATGTTTTTATTCGTAGTATTCGACTTTTTGCATGCAAATGTTTTTCAGAACAAGACAAAAAAAACGATATATATTAATTGTCTCATAACTCTATTTCCTCACCTTCTTCACGAACTCCTCCACCTCCGGCACGCCGCCCTGATAGACGAGGTAGCCGTCGTAAGGTTCGCGCTTGGTGATTTCGTCGTTGATGGGGGTGAGCATCAGCTTCTTTACATCCTCACGCTTCTGGCCGCTGTCTTTGGTCAGCCCCAAAGCCCAGCCAAGCTTGATGTAAGAGCTTTCTGCCAGCATGTTGTCGGCGGGGATGATGCCGCGCGCCATCATGTCACGGCCTGTGTCATAAACGAACATGTGGGTGTAACCCCAGATGGTCTGCACGCTCATGTACTGGTGCACGCCCGCGTCGGTGGCCCGCTGGATGGCGTCGAACATGCCCTTGTTGACGTGACCCAGGCCAGTGCCGTCCCACACGATGCCCTTATAGCCATTGTCGATGAGCGCATCCAACACGTCGGGCTTCATGCCCGGATAGTAGTAAAGGATGGCCACTCTGTCGTCAAATGTGGGCACGATGCGGGTGACATTCGGGTCGTTCTTGGCGATGCTCTTCTTGTAATCCTCATAATTGGTGATAACCTCGACCTGGCGGTGCTGCTCGCCGTGGCGGCGGTGGTTATAGACCTCTTTGATGGGCTGCACGCCGTCCTTGCGGTTCACCGTGGCTAACGGCGTGTCGCCGATGGTACGGAAAGTGGATCGGTAAGAACTGTGCATCTTGCGCACGCGCGTGCCCCGGTGCAGGAATCCGTAGTCGTCGCTGGTGGGCCCGAACATGCAGACCATCACCTCGGCAATGTCACCGTGACCAGCGGCAGTCATGGCGTGCATCAGGTTCAATGCAGCGTCGGAACTCGGTCGGTCGGAACTTCTCTGCGACCCGACCAGCACCACCGGCATGGGTAGGTTCTGGCACATGTAGGTGAGAGCGGTGGCGGTGTGCGCCAGCGTGTCCGTGCCATGACCAATCACAATGCCTTCAATGCCGGCTTTGATCTCGTCGCCAATTTTCTTTGCCAATGCGATGTATTCTGTGGGTGACATGTTCTCAGAGAAAACGGCGAATACCTTCTCGGTCTCCAGATTGCAGATGTCGGCCAACTCGGGCACGGCACCGTACAACTCGCCAGGTGAGAATGCCGGAATCACGGCGCCCGTACGGTAATCAAGACGCGAGGCGATGGTGCCACCGGTGCCCAGCAACTTCACATGCGGAAGACCTGGCGTGTAGGGGAACTCCTTCTCCGGAATCTTGAATACGGGCTGCGGGTCGCGCTCGCCCTTCATGTCGGTCACCGTTTCAATGTCGATGCCGATGTTGTAGCCCGTGGCTACTTTCATCACAATGTGGATGTCGTCGGTGTTCTCGGCGCGGGGCAGGATTTTGCCGGAAAAGTGTCCGCGCGTGGTCTCAACCTCCGCCTTGTCCCAAACATGAACATCATATTTTTTGAGCATTTCCAATGCCCGTCCTTTATATCCTTGAAATGTGGTTTTATCGTCCATTATATTCGGTTTGTATTGGTTTATAATGTTGAGACGCAATGAATTGCGTCTTTACTATTTTTGGTTTATAAGGTTGTTATGGCGCTGGCCAATTCGTTGAGAGCAACGTTGCCAACAGCCAAGGCGCGCACGCTGCCGAGCATGGTGTTCCGCAGGTCAGAGCCGTCTTCAATCAGGCGATGGCGGCGCTGTTGGAAGGTGTCAACCACCTTGAACATGCGATCCATAATCTCTTGCTTCGATGTTTTGGTGAACCCCGTGAGTTTCAAAAGTTCCTCGAAAGAGGCGTTCGGATGCTCGAACATCAGCTTGAGCAGGTCGTAGGCGATAGCTTTGTCGAGACCCTCTTGTTTCAGGAATGCGAACAGGTCGAAGATCCGGTAGGTGCAGAACGGTATCATGCCATACTGGCCGTGCAGATGTTTGAGGCGATGGCCGAAGAAAGTGCCTGCGTATTTGGGGCAATAGCCGAGTTCGTCCGTTATCTTCTTGATAAGCGGGAAGAAGTTGTGGGTGAAGATGTATTTGAAACAATCCTGCGGCACGCCCCATTCCACCATCTGCGCATAACGGTCGGACACGGCATCGGGGATGTTCTTGCTAAGCTCTTCGATATAGTCGTTGCTGAGCGGGATAGGAGCCGAGTCGGTGTCGGGATACATACGGTCGGCACCGGGCAGCACACGCTCGAAGATGGTGGTGCCGTCGGTCAGCGCCTTGCGGGTTTCTTGCGGTACGCCGTCAAAGGCCATCAACGCGCGCTCCTCAATGGTCTCAAGGGCGGTCTTTACATCATCCTCAGCAGCCCAGAAGATAATTTGCGCATCGTTGTCGCCGGCATTCAAGGTCTTGGCGGCTTTTTCAAACACGCTGCGGCTCACCACATCTTCCAAATCCTCACTGGTGGCCATGTTCGGGCGTTCCAGGCAGGCGATGACCTTCAATCTGTCGGCAAACTCGCTGTAGAACGGATGGCCAGGTTGGGTGAAGTGGGAGAGCAGACCCGCAAATTGCGGCAGGTTAACGGCATATACCTTGGCACCGCTCTTGATGGCGTCGGTGATGGGGTCGAAATAGAAGTGGAACTCTTTGGGATTCAGTTCCGTATAGTTCATTTTCCAATCCTCTTTTTGGATGCGGGCTTTCAGTTGCTCGCGGATGGCAAGCAGCGCCCATTGGCGGAAACACTCCACATGGGTGACTTCCGGAATCCATTTGGTGTGGGCCACGCCCTTCACTTCAATACGGGTGCCGCCGGTGCAGCTCACATTCACATCCTCGCGGCCCGCGCCGATGCCCGTGCGCACACGGCCCGTGCTTCGGTTCAAAAAGCGGATGTAGTTGCAGGCCTCTTCCACCTCGTCCGGATTCACCATCTCGGGATAGGTCACCGTCTCAATCAACGGCATGCCCAAACGGTCGGTACGGTAAATACGCGTGTGGCCGATGTCGGAAACCTCACGGCAGGCGTCCTCCTCCACACTGAGCTGGATGAGGCGCACTTTCTTGTTCTTCAGTTGGATCTCACCATCGATACCCAAGATGGCGGTACGCTGGAAACCTGTCGGGATGGAACCGTCGAGGTATTGCTTGCGGGTGATGTGCACCTCGCCCACAATTTTGAGTTTGGAGGCGAGCGCTATCTCGAGGGCGTATTGCAACGCCTCGGGGTTGATGGGGAACGGCGGAGTGTCATCCACTTCGTAGGTGCACGCAGTGCGGTGCGCAATGCGGTAAACGATGTTTTTGCGGGTTTTGAACTCCATGAGCGCGGTGCCGTCGTACTCGCCCATCTCGGACAGGGTGGGACGCATGTGGCGCAGCAACTCCGCGTCAAACTCGTCGGGTTTCTGGAAGATGCCGGCAGGACAGCGGCAGAAGAGTTTCTCTTTGGTGGCCAGTTGCTGGTGTACCTCCAGACCGGACTTGAAGCCGATGCGGTCATAATCGGCCTGCGTGGCATCCTTGCGGTCCACATAACCGATGGCCTTGCGGCTTTTCTCGTAATTTTCCTGAGGATTGATGGTTTGCATATTCGTTATTTTAGCGTTTGATCTTGAATCGTTTTTTAGAAGCGGCAAATATAAGAAAATAATATTCAGGTGTGGCGTTTATTTTCAATCTTAAGGAATATTTAGTATCTTTGCCGCCTTATGAAACATATCCGAAATTTTTGCATTATCGCCCATATCGACCACGGCAAAAGCACGCTGGCCGACCGGCTTCTCCAATATACGAAAACCGTCAATGATCGCGAGTTCCAGAATCAGGTGCTCGACGACATGGACCTGGAACGCGAGCGCGGCATCACCATTAAGAGCCACGCCATCCAGATGGAGTATAACTATAAAGGTGAGAAATATATTCTGAACCTTATTGACACTCCGGGCCATGTGGACTTTTCCTACGAGGTTTCCCGCTCCATCGCCGCTTGCGAGGGTGCGTTGCTGCTCGTGGACGCCACCCAAGGCGTGCAGGCCCAAACCATCTCGAATCTTTACCAAGCCATCGACAACGACTTGGAAATCATTCCGGTGCTCAACAAAATGGATATGCCCGCCGCAATGCCTTTGGAAGTCAAAGACCAAATCGTGGACCTGCTCGGCTGCGATGAGTCCGACATCATAGAGGCATCCGGAAAGACGGGTTTGGGCGTGGAACAAGTGTTGGAGGCCATCATTGAGCGCATCCCAGCCCCAAAAGGCGACCCTGACGCGCCGCTGCAAGCCCTCATCTTCGACTCCGTGTTCAACTCCTTCCGCGGCATCATCGCCTATTTCCGCATCTTTAACGGCACCATCAAGACACACGAAATGGTGAAGTTTTTCTCCACCAATCATGAGTATGATGCCGACGAGATTGGCATTCTGAAGATGGACAGAGTGCCTAAGGACACCCTCTCCGCCGGCGATGTGGGTTACCTGATTACCGGTATCAAAACCTCCACAGAGGTGCGTGTGGGCGATACTATCACCCATGTGGCACGCCCATGTGAGACTGCCATTGAGGGCTTCCAAGAGGTGAAACCCATGCTCTTCGCGGGTATCTATCCCACCGAGGCCGATCAGTATGAGGAACTTCGTGCCTCATTGGAGAAATTGAAACTCAACGATGCCTCACTGACTTTTGAACCCGAATCTTCCGCCGCCCTCGGCTTCGGCTTCCGCTGCGGCTTCCTCGGCTTGCTCCACATGGAAATCATTGAGGAGCGCCTCGACCGCGAGTTTGATCAGGATGTGATAGCCACAGTTCCCAATGTTTCCTATAAGGTGCTGACTACCAAGAAACAATGGGTGGATGTGTATAACCCTTCAGGAATGCCGGCGCCCACCGAGATTGACCATGTGGAGGAACCGTACATCCGTGCCCAGATCATCTCCAAGGATGAATATACCGGTGCCATTATGAAACTGTGCATCGACAAGCGCGGCTCGCTGGTGAATCAGATGTATGTGGCCGCCAACCGCGTGGAACTGACTTTCGACATGCCGTTGGGTGAGATTGTGTTCGACTTTTACGATAAATTGAAGAGCATTTCAAAAGGTTACGCCTCTTTTGACTACCATATCACCGATTTTAAACCGGCCCGTCTGGTAAAACTCGACATTTTGTTGAATGGTGATTCCGTTGACGCACTGTCAGCGCTGATACATGCCGACAATGCCTATACTTTTGGCCGCCGCATTTGCGAGAAACTGAAAGAACTCATTCCTCGCCAGCAGTTTGAAATAGCCATCCAGGCTGCCATTGGTTCCAAAATCATCGCGCGTGAGACCGTTAAGGCCGTGCGTAAGGATGTGACCGCCAAGTGCTACGGCGGCGATATCACCCGTAAGCGCAAATTGTTGGAAAAACAGAAACGAGGCAAGAAACGTATGCGCCAGATTGGCAATGTGGAAGTGCCCCAGTCGGCCTTCCTCGCCGTACTGAAACTCGACTAATTTTACACCCCTGCACCCCTTTATATTACTACCCCGGCCTACGGCCACCCCTTCTAAAATAGAAGGGGAATTGTTCATCTCCTTCGTTACCTCTTTCACCCCTTTCACCCCTTTCACCCCTTGTACCCCTTTCTCCTATGTCCTTCCTCTTCGACCTATCCAAAAACATCTTGAGTTCCGGCATACCCTTGCAGGAAACCGTGGTTGTGCTGCCCAATGAGCGCGCCCGCAGAATGCTGTTGCATCATCTCACGCAGAATCTGAAACTGCCGGCCTTCCTGCCGGCCATCTATTCCATTGAGCATTTCATGGACCTGCTCTCGCCACTGCAAACACTTGACAAACTGGAGCTTCTGACTTCCTTGTACGAAAGCACCCGGAAGATGGACCCTCCAGTTGCCCAATCTTTCGATGATATGCTGACATGGGCGCCTGCCTATCTTTCTGACATTGACGAGATTGACATGCAGATGCAGGACGGCGAATATGTGTTCCGCACGCTGTCCTTCGACAAAGAGTTCACCATTGCCATGGCGGATGAGAAGAGCAAAGAGGCACTTCAGGAGAAAATGAGCTTCTATGCGCGGTTGGCGGAACTCTATACGCTTTTCCGACAGCATTTGCGCAACGGGAAATGTGCCTACAGTGGTCTGAAATTCCGGGACTGTGCGGAGAATATGGACAAATATGCCACCAAACTGAATTTCAAACATTTTGTCTTTGCGGGTTTCCATGTCTTCACGCCGTCAGAGTTGGCGGTAGTACGCTATATCAAAGACCATTACGATGCCCAATTCTTTTTTGATGTCGATCCCTTTTACTGCGATTTCCAAAAAGATGACCGCTTCACCACGGCTTATTTCTTGAAAAAGATATGCTCGGGTTTGGATATGCCCCTTGAAAGTGTTCAGTTTGTGAATCATCATTATGAGGAGGTCGAAAAGAAGATTCAGATTGTGGGTGCGGCCAAAGAGATGAACCAGATCTACTACGCTATCGGGCAACTGGAACGGATAAAACAAGAGCAGGGTTCGCTGGATGATACCGCATTGGTGCTGGCAGACGAACAACTATTGGTGCCTTTCCTGTCCGCATTTGATGTGAAGGAGGCGAATGTGACCATGGGTTATCCCATCAAAGCTACCCCGGCATATACATTGCTGAATTCCTTGTTGGATATGTACCAAACCGCCCTTCGATACAGCAAGAACGGTGTTATGCGCTTCCATCATCGGGATGTGGTTGCGGTGCTTCGAAATCCTATTGTGCGCAAATGCCTGTTTCAGGATGAGAAACAATACAAAAGCACTTTGGCTGAAGTGGAGGACAACCAGCGCGCGCTTTTCTCACAAGAGAATTTGCCAACAGATTGTTTCCCCGTTTTTAGTGTGGATACGGAAACCTTGCTGCCGGAACTGGTGCGGTATTTTGAACAGTTGCTGAAATCCAAGGAATCTGAAAGCAAGATGAACACCTTGCTGAATATGATGTATGATGCGCTGAATAAGGCAAATGTGTCACTCCAGCGTCTTGCCCAACAAGGTTCGCCGATGCAGTTTTCCACTATCAAATACGCTATCGGTCTGCAACTCGACCGTTTGACACTCGCCTTCAAGGGTAATCCGCTCAAAGGTCTTCAGATAATGGGTCTTCTGGAAACCCGAACTCTTGATTTCAAGCATGTTATCATACTTTCCGTGAATGAAGGCGTACTTCCTGCCGGTATCAGTTATAATACATTGTTGCCCTTTGAAATCAAATACGATAATCATTCACTGCCCAATTATCTGTACAAGGATCAGGTATATGCCTACCATTTCTTCCGCCTGCTGCAGCGCGCTGAAGATATCGTACTGCTTTATAATAATGTGTCAGATGTTTCGCTGGTTGAGAAAAGCCGTTTTATTAGTCAACTGGAATTTCTTCATAAGGAACTCAATCTGAAGAATATAGAACTGCAATACCCGACAGTGGGCTTTCAATATAAGGCTGCTGCTCCGGATCCCATAGAGGTTCCCAAAACCGACGAAATGTTGGAGAAATTGCGCCAGATGCGCTATTCTGCCACATCACTTAACCAGTACATCAATTGTCCGTTGCAATTCTATTTAGGAAGTGTATGCAAAATACAGCCCAGGCAGACATTTCAAGAAAAGGTGGAGAGCAATATCATTGGTACCGTGGTCCACTCTCTTTTGCAGGATGTGTTCGATGAGATAAAGGAAAAACCAACAGAACATCGCCGCACTATCGATGAGTTTTTACAGCATATAAAAGAGAAAATAGAGGATAAATTACTGAATGCTGATGATTTAAAACTGTATTTAACCCCTTATGACCTGACTCATGGACGGATTTACCTGGCTATCCGAATGATAGAGAACGATGTGCGGAATTATCTGGAAAAGGCCAAGCGGGAACTCGAGATCGGGAAAGTGAAGATTGTGGGCAATGAGATAGATTTGGAGGTCCCCATCCAGGTTGGGAGCGACCAAATTCGCCTACATGGTATCATTGACCGCTTGCAGGTGAATCAGACTGATTCTCAAACAAATATCCCTGTGGTAGTGGATTATAAGACGGGTTCGGTTGACGAATTGATTGTGAAACCTGAGGCGCTGGATGCTCTTTTCAAAGATCCGAAATACAAGCAGATGGTACAAGTGTTAATTTATGCCCTTTTGCTGAAATACGCTGACAATCCAGATTTGTCGCAATTGGGTGGCAGTCCGGAATTGCAATGCGGCATCATCTCAATCAAGGATTCCAACAAGAATTTGGAGTTTCCGGATTATTGGCATCCGGCATCGTTTGGCGAAAAGAAAGAGTCTGTTGACAAGGTGAACCAAGATGTTTTGACGGCGTTTGAGGCAAGTTTGAAAGATCTGTTGGTAGAGATATTAAATCCGAAAAAAACCTTCAATCAAGCGTCGGACGAAAAACATTGCAAAAACTGTAACTATAAGCAAATCTGCCAGAGATAGTTACAGAACCACAAGACTTCCCTTGAACGAAAACCGCTGCCCGCGCAAGTCGGTGCAGTGGATGACATATGAATACACATTGTTCCGATAGATATCATTCGCCTCAATGTGTTTGTTGGCGTTGTTCAAGTGCTCGCGTCCGTCCCATTTGAAATCCTTTTGATCCGAATAGAAAACCAGATTGCTCCATCGGTTGTAAATGCTGATTTCAAAATCCTGGATGAGCCGTTGCTGTGACTCGTCAATGGAGAAATAGTCGTTGTGGCCATCTAACTTGCTGGGCGTTATGGCGTTGGGAAGTTTGATGTCCAACTTGCATGGCGCGACCGAGATACATCGGTCAATGGTGCAGTAGTCCGAAACGGCAGTCACACAATAGGAACCGGGCGATAGAACCAGAATTTGAGGTGTGGTTTCCCCAGTGCTCCAAACATAATCGCTGAAACCGGATTGTACGGACAGCATGGCTGACATTTCCTCGCAAAAATCGTCCGTGAGTTGGATGATACGCAGCATTGTGTCAATGACGGTCAGATTAAGTGTCATGATACTGTCGCCTCCTTGGGCGTTAGGAATGGTTTCTCTGAGTTCACATGATGAATATAGCGCATGCCCGCGCCACCGATAGGGCGTTTGGCTTTCGCAAATGGTAAGCTCGGTGTGGTTGTAACTGTTCCGCCGCACATATAAGGAGTAGTGAATGAAACTGTCACATTCAAGGGCGTCGGTTAATGTTATGAGCGAGTCGGTGACGGCATCGAAGAACTCAATGCCCTGATAGGTGTAGGGCAGCTGCTCCTCTCGTATAGTGTCGCGCACGGTAGTGTGAACGCTGGGATGTATGTGCACACGCATGGTGACCGCATCGTCTATCGAGTCCTGTTTGCGGATGATGGTGAACTGCGGAATGGTGTCGTTAAAGGTAACCCCATGCCAAGTGAACGGGAAGGCGTTCTCGCAAACAGTGGTGTCAATGTAGCGGTTGAACAGCACTTGCACAGTGTCAGAAACACCGCAACCATTCAGTTTCCAGAAGGAGATGTCATCCAGACCGAAATCATTGCCACTGGTTGCTGTGTTCTGGTTTACGATAGAGATGGTGGCGGTGCGGGCGGAACTGTTGTTATACCAGAGATGGTAAAAATTAAGCCAAGTGTTGACGGCCCCATAAGTGTTGGGGGCAGAGAAAATATTGCCTATTGTACCTCCGTTGATGCTGAATTGAAGATTGGCGTAGGGTGATGGACCTACTGTAGTCACCCAAGTGTTAAACACATAATAGGTATAGGGTTCAATGTTGATGGTTTGCGACCAAACAACAGTGCCCGGAATTCCGCTCCCATTGATAATCATATAGTTTCCGTTGCCTGAGGTGTGGTCATGGGAACCTTGGAAATTCTCGTGCCAATTTGATGCGTTGTTTCCGATAGCATAGGTTCCCTCACTCCATAAAGCATGGCCGCCTTGTGAACTGACATGGCTGTAGGCGCTGCTGACACCTGTGTTTCCATTGGTGAAATGTCCGTTAATAACCATATCTTGCCCCGGAATATAACCGGAACCGATAAACCAAGTGGGTTGAGTTACGGTGACATTCTGTGTGGGATTGTTGACCGTGGCTGCTGTAATGCCGCCTCCTTGTTCCCAAATATAATAATTAGCCCCAGATATACGAAGAGAAAGGTTTGCAGAGTTGCCAAAAATCACCGTGTCGTGTGGCGTGACATGCACATCAGGCAAGGGTTGCACTGTTAGAGTCAGTGAGATGCTGCTGTCACAACCCCAAGATGTTTGGAAATGAATGGTGTCTCGTATGATGCCAGGAAGTGCGGTTTGCTCTTCGGAAATATAGAACCCGAAGTCAGTAAACGAATTGCCTTGGCAAACCACACAGTTTTGATGCGTGTGTGATTCTTGGTGCACAATAATCGTTATCGTATCCAAATTGGGTAAGATATGCCGGCCGGGGGTATTATAGGTGATTTCTTGAAGACTACCTTGATGAAAATATTGATATGTATAGGGCATATCCGATGAACAGACATCAATGGGAATATTCGAATGATTTTGTGCTATACCCCAAGAGGGAATAAGCAGGCAGGCGATGGTTAGCCACAAAAATCGCTTCATAATGGAGCAGGTTAATCAAAATTTAATTGTGTGGTTTCAAAGGAAACCGGTGTTTCATTGCAGCCGGAGGCATCGCCCGAGTATGCCGACGGAATTGGGAAGTAATAACCAGATTTAGAGGTTTTATTCTCAGAATTAGCTACCGAATAGTATGGGAGTTTCGGGTCGCTATATACTTTCTTCATGAATAGTCCAAATACAGGCATGGCTGTGCGTGCGCCTTGGCCAAGGGCTGTGCTGCGGAAGTGCGCGGCGCGGTCTTCGCAACCTACCCACACGCCGCAGGTGAGCAAAGGCGTGTAACCCACAAACCAACCATCCGACTGGTTATCCGTGGTGCCGGTCTTGCCCGCCACAGGGAAGTCCAACTTGTATTGGCTTCTTAGTCTGCCACCGGTTCCGTAGTCCACCACACCTTGCATCAATCGCACAGTCTTGAACGCGGTAATGGGGTCGATGGCATCGTTTGTCTTGGGTAACCGGTTGTAAATGACATTTCCGTCCTTGTCGCAGATGCGGGTGATGAAGATGGGTTCCACATATACACCCTGGTTCGGGAAACAATTGATGGCACCTACCTGTTCATACAAGGTTAACTCGCAAGCGCCCAAGCAGATGGACGGAACCGCTGGGATGTCAGAGGTCATGCCCATGTTGCGCACTAAGGCAATCACGGCTTCAGGACCGTAGCGTTTCATGAGGTAGGCGGACACTTGGTTCAAAGAGAATGCCAACGCCTCTCGCAGCGGCATCATCTCTCCTTCACGGTGTGCGCCGGAGTTGCGCGGAGTCCATGCGCCACCCGGTGTCTCAATGGTTACCGGCACATTGGGCACCATGGTGCACGGGTCAAACTCACCACTCTGCATCGCCACCGTATAGACATACGGTTTGAAGGTGGATCCCACCTGCCGCTTTGACAATTTCACATGGTCAAATTGGAAATATTCATAGTTGGTGCCGCCCACATAGGCCTTCACATGTCCGGTTTTGGCTTCCATGCACATCAATCCGCACTGCAGGAATGACTTGTAGTAGCGGATTGAATCAAAAGGTGTCATCACCGTGTCTTTCGCTCCTTGATAGGAGAATACGGTCATCGGCACTTTCTTGTTGAACTCGGCTTTGATCTGCTCGTCGCTCATGCCGGCATCCTTGGCGCGGTCATATCGCTCGGAACGCTTGGCCGCACTCCATAAGATACGATTGGTCTGTTCTTCCGACAAATTGACGAACGGAGCATTCTTGGCCCCCTTGATATGCTGGAAAAACAACGGCTGCAGGTAGTCGCAGACATGTTCCTTTACCGCATCTTCCGCATGCTGCTGCATTCGGGAGTCAATGGTGGTGTAAACCTTTAATCCGTCGCAGTAAAGATCATAATGGGAACCGTCTTTCTTGGGATTGTTGGCACACCACTCTTTTAGCAGCATACGCAGGAACTCACGAAAGTAGGTGGCCTTGCCCGCATAGTGCGCCTGTGACCGGAAATTGGTCATGTCAATGGGTATTGCCTTGATGGAATCGAATTGATTCTCATTGAGATATCCATATTTTTTCATTTGTCCTAACACCACATTACGACGGTCAATGGCGGCTTGATAATGCCTTCTCGGACTGTATTTGGTGGGTGCTTTCAACATGCCCACTAACAGTGCTGCCTCTTCGGTGTTGATTTCGGCTGGGGTTTTGTCAAAATAGGTTCGGGCGGCCGACTTGATACCCACGGCCTGATTCCCGAAATCCACGGTGTTGAAGTACATGGCCAATATCTCATCCTTGGAGTATTTGCGTTCCAATTTGGTGGCCACCACCCATTCTTTGAATTTGAAGAAAACCAGTTTCACCTTGTTCATCTTCTGGTCGCGCGGGAACAGGTTCTTGGCCAACTGCTGGGTGATAGTGCTGCCGCCACCCTTGTGGTGGAAGGTGAGCACACCGCCCGCCACACGGAACAAGGCGCGCATATCCACACCGGAGTGCTTGTAAAAACGCGAGTCCTCCGTGGCAATCAAGGCATCCTTTAACGATTGTGACAAGTCGCCGTATCGGCAGTTGGATCGGTTCTCCAAATAATAGGTGCCCAGCAATTCGCCGTCTTCAGAAATCACTTCGGTGGCCAAGTTGGCTGAAGGATTCTCCAATTCAGAGAAAGAAGGCATATATCCTATCCATCCCAACGATATGAGGATGAACAGCAAAAAGATGATGCCGAAGAAGGCGGCATAACAAATCCAGAACCGCTTGATCCAGATGGATTTTGCGGGACTGCTCTCAGTGTCTTGCCGTTTGACCTTTTGGTTTTGTAATGTGCCCTTATACATAGTTGAGGTATGGGTGAGTGTTTTATATTCGAATTTGGGTTACTGTGCTGTTACGGATGTTCCGTTTCCGGATGTGGTGACGGTGGCACCGCTATACAAGCCGTGCCAGTTGGAACCGCCGCTGATGGATGGTGAGGTGAAGTATGTGTAGGTGCCGCTTTGGATGGAGGGTGAACTGACATAGACACCGGAATTGACATGGGTGTCCTCCGTGCCGTTCGTACCTCGGGGCAAGGTGACATTGTCAAAACCGCTGCCGCTGAAGGTCGGCCACTTGAATGTGAGGATGTTGGTGGCACTGCTGTTTTTGAGACAGAAGCCGTTAGTGGCTAGCGTGCTGCCCCCGCCACCTCCACCGCCTGGCCATCCGCCACCTCCACCGCTGCTCAGGGTGACTCCCTTTTGGCCGGTCACGGAAGGCGTAGCCTCGGTGGTACCCATGTTACCGCCAATCAGCACAATAGTGCCTCCGGTGATGTAGAGTTTGCCACCATGGTCGCCGTTATCGTCGATGGCCACTTCAGTGCCCCGCACAATCACAGTGCCGCCACTGATGTCAATGCGCGTGCCGTTGCAGTCCATACCGTCGTTGCCACGCGCGTATGCCCACACATGACCTCCCGTAATCTGGATGTGACTGTTCGCGTTGATGGCGTCATCGTAGGAGTTGGCCTCCACATAACCGCCGTTGATGTATAAACTGGCTTTGGTTTCAATACCTTCGCCTGTGGTACTGCCGCTGGTTTGTGAGCAATAACTCTGCAAGTGGCCGCTGTTCACGGTGATGTCGCCCTCGATTTTCACGCCTTTGGGCAATCCTTTCCAGTAATCGGAACTGCTGCCTCCGCCGCCAGGCCAACCGCCACCGCCACCACTGGAGGCGTTGACAGGCGCACCACTGGTGGTAACATAGACTACAGTCAAACTATCTGCCATGCCCGAGGCGCCCACGGTAAGCGTGCCGTCGGCCACAAGACCTCGTCCGCCCTTGCCTGTGCTCGTACCACTGAAACCGCCGGAGATGATGGCTATGTTGCCGTCCGCTTTCAGACATGCTGGCGCAAAACCGTCCGTACAGGAGGTGCCGGTGCCCATGACGGTGAACCCGGCAGCATTGGTGGAAGTCACCACTTTGCCGCCTGTTTGGGTGTAGTTGCCATCACAGCTGATAGCACGTCCGCCTGCGGTGGCCGTGATAGTACCGCCACTGATGTTCAGATTTTTGTTGCTCTTCAAACATACAGAAGCATAACTGTCGTATGTGCTGCCCGTTACAAGGTATTTGTTGCAGGCACCCGTGGCTGTGAGGTTTATAATACCTCCCGTAATCGTGATGCTGCTGTCGCTGCTGATGGCCTTGCCCCCGGCGTTGTTGCTGGAACAAACTACAGTGATGCCGCCGCCTGTGATGAACAGGTTTCCGCCAGTCTTAATACCGGTGCAGTATGAGAGGTCCACACCATCGTCAGTGGTCTCGCTTACATATGTGCCCGTGGCATTTACGGTAGTCGTACCACCGTTGATGAACATTTCCTTGCCGCTCTTGATGCCCTTGCTCTGGTCACCGCTGTTGTTCACGGTGATGTTCCCGCCATTAATGGTGATGATACTGTCGCATTTCAATCCCTTGGCATCAGCAGTCGCCACATTAACCGTGACGCTGCCGTTGTTGATCTCAATGTGGCCGGTGTCTCCGTCCACGCCGTCACCAGAGGCGGTGATGTTGAGCGTGCCACCATTCAGGATGAAATAGTCACAATGGATACCGTCGGCTACGGCGGAAGAAACCACGATGGTGCCACTGTTGATCTGCACATAGTCGTCACTGTGGATGCCGTTGCGCTTGTTGCCAGTCACCGTTAAAGTGCCACTACCGTTGAAAATCAACTCGCTTTTGCTTTGCAAAGCCGCTTTCTTGGGATTTGCGGATCCGTCTGTTAGGTAGTTCTGCGAATTGTTGGCCAAGACAACAGTGGTCTTCTTGTCCACTAACACATCGATGGCCGGGCCTTCGCTGTTGGTGATATTCACACCCTCCAGCGACAGCGTGAAACGCTTGTTAGGAGTTATGTACAAATAACCGTCGGAAGTACTTCCCGACAAGTGGTAAACAATGTCCTGAACGGTGGAAGTGACCGTAACTGTGACTTTTGCGCCATTGTTGGTTATGGAAACACCATTGTTGGCGAACGGATTGACGATGTTTACATTGTCGCCGTTCCAAGTGATGTATATCTCATCCCCGCTCATTAAACTGTCATCACTAAAGGTGATACTGTCCACATCGCAGGTCGGGAATGTCATATAATCGTTTTGATAGGAAAAGACGGACACATTTCCCAAAAAATGAATGCTGTCGATTTCGGAAACGGATTTTTCAAATACCACATTGTTCCCATGATACAAATGCAGAATCTCCTGCGCATGCAGGGAGACGGCGAAAAGGATGGCGATGGTAAAAACGATGGTCTTTTTCATAGTTTGCTGATTTTGAAAGTTTTACCATCGATTTTCAACAGATATAATCCTTTGGAAAGATTGTTCATGGAAATAGACTCTTCGGAATGAGCGGTTCCGGTAAGCACCAGCCGCCCGTCCAGCGCATAAATCTGATACGGAATGTCCGTGTAGTGTTCTGAGCTGATTCTTAAATAGTTGGTGACAGGGTTGGGGTAGATTCGGATGTCGGAGGTCTCCAATGTTTCCACCGAAGTGATATGGTCGAACATCACTTTTTTGATATCCGGGATGGGAAAAGAGTAGGGTATGCCATTGCCTTCGTCAACCAGCATGAAACCGTTGTCAAAATAAATCTTGCCAGCATCGCTGACGGTGAAAGTCTGCGTGCCGGAATTGAAGAACTGAATTTCCACATCAGTCTGCGCATGTCCGAGCCAAATGATGCTCAACAGAAAGAAAAAACAGAAGGTTTTTCTCATTATAAAAGGGTCTTAATAGTTATTTAAGGTTAAAGTAGTAATCGTTATTTACAATGCACAATTATTCAAATTAAAAAGTGCGCAAATATATAAAAAAATCATAAAGTTTCTTTATTTAGGGAAGAACGAAAAACATTATTTTGTTAGTATGAAATGCCAAATAAATCATCATTTTTGGGGATGCTTCGGTAATTTTATTGTGCTCATATTTGCATCGTAAAAGGATAATTAGATTTTGTTTTGTAAAATATGGATAATCAATCTGTTAAACTTGTTGATATGCCTTCCGGTTCGCAGTGCGTGATTGTGCGATTGAGCGGACACGGCGGTTTCAGGCATCGTTTGATGGAACTGGGTTTCGTGCGAGGTGAGAAAGTCCGGGTCATCAAGAACGCACCCCTGCGCGACCCGATCGAATATGAAATTATGCAGAGCCATGTCTCCCTACGCCGAGTGGAGGCGCAGCATATAGAGGTGGTGCCCCTGACCGATGAGGTCGCGGACAATTACACCTTCAACGGTACGCTGACCGAAGACGCGCAGCGCATTCTCGGCGAGCATGGCAAAACCGTTAATGTGGCTCTCGTGGGCAACCCGAACTGCGGAAAGACATCCTTCTTCAATCACGCCACCGGCATGCGCGAGAAGGTGGGCAACTACAGCGGCGTGACTGTGGATTCCAAACTGGGGGTGTTCAAATACAAGGACTACACCATCCGCATTTTCGACCTGCCGGGCACCTACTCGCTCACTGATTATACCCCTGAAGAACTGTATGTTCGCGAACATATCTTCAACAATCATCCGGATGTGGTGCTTAATATCGTGGATGCTTCCAATCTGGAGCGCAACCTCTTTCTCACAACCCAGCTTATCGACATGAATGTGCCCATGGTAATGGCGCTGAACATGTACGATGAGTTGGAAAAAAACAACGACACGCTTGATGTGGAGATGCTCAGCAAAATGCTCGGTTTCCCCATTGTACCCACCGTCTCTTCCCGTGGAAACGGCATTGAGGATGTGATGAAACACATTGTGGATGTGTATGAGAACTTGGAAGCCAACACCAAACATATTCACATCAACTATGGTCAGGATATTGAGAAAAGCATTGATGTTCTGAAAGATATCATAAAACAAGATGCCGATGTGGATAGCGAGTATCCGGCTCGCTATGTGGCCATCAAACTGCTGGAGAATGACCAGACCACTCTGAAATCCATCTCCAATCATGCGGAAATAGAAACCTTGAAAAAAGTGGCCGCGGAACAGCGCGCCTTGTTGGAAAAACGATATAAGGAAGATGCTGCCACTGTGATTTCCGGTGCCAAGTATGGCTTTATCAGAGGGGCACTGGCCGAAACCTACACCATCGGCAAGGATCGGAGCAAACAACGCGCTTATACGATTGATAACCTCATTACACACAAATGGTTAGGGTTCCCGATTCTGATCTTCTTCCTGTTTTTCATGTTTCTGATGACCTTCATCCTCGGCGCCTATCCGCAGGAATGGCTGGAGATGTTTTTCGGTTGGTTGGGCAATGTCACCGACAAACTGATGCCCGACGGAATGTTGAAGGATTTGGTGGTGGATGGTATCATTGCCGGTGTGGGCGGTGTCTGTTCATTCTTGCCTAACATCTTGATACTCTTTTTCTTCATCTCCATTTTGGAAGACACCGGATATATGGCACGCGCTGCGTTTATCATGGATAAACTCATGCACCGGATGGGACTTCACGGCAAGTCGTTCATCCCCTACATCATCGGTTTTGGGTGTAGTGTGCCCGCCATTATGGCCACCCGTACATTGGAAAACAAAAAAGACCGGATTCTGACCATCATTACGGTTCCGTTCATGTCTTGCTCGGCGCGACTGCCCGTATATTTGCTGCTTATCTCAGCACTTTTCACCACCAGTCATGGCATGTTTGTGACGGGAGTTTACAAGGGACTGATTCTGACCAGCATCTATCTGGTCGGCATCGTCATGGCCATCCTCACCTCCCTGCTGATGAAGAAAATAGCGTTCAAACACAATTCCGACCAGTTTGTGATGGAATTACCCCCGTATAGGATTCCGACTTTCCGCAATGCGGTGATTCACATGTGGGATAAAAGTGTGCAGTATTTGAAGAAGATGGGTACGGTGATCCTCTTGGCCACGATTATTATTTGGGCGTTGGAATACTTCCCGCAGCATAGTCCGCAAATAGACCGGTACACCGCTCAAATTGAGCGGGTGGAGGCCGACACTACGCTTGCGCAGGCCGACCGTGAGGCACAAGTGGCCCAACTTGAGTTGGACCGCTCTTCTGTCCAGACTGAGAACTCCTACCTGGGCCGCGTGGGCAAAGTGATTGCTCCGGTGTTCCGCCCGCTGGGCTTCGATTGGAAGATGAGTGTCTCCCTGCTGACCGGTTTCGCTGCCAAAGAGATTGTGGTTTCCTCTATGGGTGTGCTTTATCATGCTGACACAGAAGCGGATGAGAATTCTTCTGCGCTCAAGGCCAGCATCCAAGCGCAGACTTGGACTTCCGGCAAACTGGCAGGACAGAAAGTGTTTACCCCATTGGTGGCGTATGTCTTCATGATTTTCATCCTGCTATATGTGCCATGTGTGGCTGCCGTGTCGGCGGTTTATAAAGAGGCGGGCGGCAAATGGGCGCTGTTCTCTGTGCTGTTCAACACCTCCCTGGCATGGATTGTCTCTTTTTTGATTTATCAGATTGGAATGTTGCTTTAAAATGAAAGATATGAAAAGTAATCAAAAGGAAAAAACTATGACGATGAACCATGACAATGAACTAGTTTATAGTCAAGTTCATAGTCATAGTCAAAGTCAAGTTCATAGCCATAGTCACTGTCATGATCATGGACACAGTCATGGCCACAACCACAGTCATGTCATCACAACCCTGAACCGTGCCTTTATTATTGGCATTGCGCTCAACATCCTGTATGTGTTGGCGGAGGCCGTTGCCGGTTTGTGTTACCATTCGTTGGGTTTGCTCTCGGATGCGGGACACAATCTTACCGATGTGGCGAGTCTGGTGCTGGCGCTGGTGGCCTTCAAACTCGCCGGAGTGGTGGCAAATCGCCGATATACTTACGGATACAAGAAAAGTACGGTTCTGATTTCCCTGCTCAATGCGCTGGTGTTGGGCGTGGTGGTGGTGTTCATCATCATCGAAAGTGTTCAGAAACTCGTCCATCCCGAACCCGTGCAAGGATTGACCATATCCGTTGTGGCCGCCATTGGCGTGTTGGTTAACGGATTCACGGCATGGCTTTTCATGAAAGATCAAAAGAGGGATTTGAATGTGAAGGGCGCTTATCTGCACATGCTGGCCGATACGCTGGTTTCTATAGGCGTGGTGGTGTCAGGCATCGTAATCCATTTCACTGGTTGGTATATTATTGACCCGCTGATTGGATTGGCGGTGGCTGTAGTTATCATCTTCGCTTCGTGGGATTTGCTTCGCGACAGTTTGCGTTTGGCTTTGGATGGCGTTCCCGCCCAGATTGATACAGACAAGGTGCAGGAAATGATGGCTCATCATGATGGAGTGAAAGAGGTGCACCACCTTCATATTTGGGCTCTCAGCACCACAGAAAACGCGTTGACCGCTCATGTGGTGATTGAGGATGTCGCCGAGATGGAATCAACGAAAGAGCATCTGAAGACGCAGTTGGCTGAGATGGGCATTGCGCATGCCACCTTGGAATTTGAAACCCTGGAGTCGCATTGTTGCGGCGAATGTAAATAACTATGGTGCAGACAATAATAGTAGCGATTATCGTGTCTGCGGCAGTAATTGCGGCAGGATGGCGTATAGTGAAACGGTATCGTCACCGCAATGATCCCGGATGTGGGTGCGGCTGCTCCGGATGTGGCGGCGGCTCGTGCGAGGGGTGTCGTTATCAGCAATAATTAGAAATACTCTCGCATCATTGCCGATGCGATTTGTGGAATATTGGGACTAAACAAATGGTTACTTTATAACTGCCAATCAATGGGTTCTTTTCCCATCTGTTTCAGTAGTTCGTTAGTCTTGGAGAAGTGTTTGCAGCCAAAGAAGCCGCGGTGTGCGGACAGGGGAGAGGGGTGCGCGGCGGTGAGCACATGGTGCTTGCTTGTGTCGATGAGCGCGCGCTTGTTGATGGCATAATTTCCCCACAAAAGGAACACAAGTCCTTCTTTCTGCTGCGCCAACCGCTGGATGGCGCAGTCGGTGAAAGTCTCCCACCCGTGCCCCTGGTGCGAGCCTGCCGCATGCTCGCGCACGGTGAGCGTGGCGTTCAACAGCAACACGCCTTGCTTGGTCCACTTCTGCAAATTTCCGCTCTGGGGCGTCACAAATCCCACATCATCACTCAGTTCCTTAAAGATATTAATGAGCGATTTTGGGAATGGAATGCCATCCTGCACAGAAAAACACAACCCGTGCGCCTGCCCAATCTCATGGTAAGGGTCTTGTCCGATAATAACCACTTTCACTTGGTCAAAAGGCGTGCTGTCGAATGCATTGAAAATGCAGTTGCCTGGCGGGAACACGCGGTAATGCTTTTTCTCTTCAATCAGAAATTCTTTTAACGCGGCGAAATAGGGCGCCTGAAACTGGTCCCAGAGGACGCGTTTCCAAGAAGGTTCGATGGTGGGGTTAATTTGGGACATTGAACTTTGACTTTGAACTATAAACTATAACTATAACTATGAACTATGAACTATGACTATGAACTGTGATGGTGGTTAGGATTTTTGTTTTGGGACTTTTAAATTGAGTTTTTTTATCATTTCAGCCAATCCTTTTTCAATTGAATAAAGTTTATGAGTTTGATTATCTAATTGATTGTCGTTGATATAAAAGAGCTTGTTAGCGATGATTAGTTGAGTTTCAACTTCATAGGCGGATCCTAGACTTATTTGCAAGAAATGGGCAAATTCTTTCTCTGATTCTCGCGAGGCCCCATCTGCAATGTTGGATGCGATGGAAATAGATGCTCTATGTAATTGATCAGCAAGACCAAATTTTTCGTGTGATGGAAAAGAACGGGTAAGACTATAGGTTTCTGTGACAAAATTGACAGAATCAGTCCAAATATTATATTTTCTAAAGTTTCTCATGATTGATGAATTAAAAATAGTTAATGTGTTAATTGTATTTTTTGATTCCTATAGTTCATAGTTCATAGTCATAGTAGCCCCTTCAGTGTTTAAAATGCCGTACCCCGGTGAACACCATCGCGATGCCCAACTCGTTGCAGGCCTTGATGGAATCCTCGTCGCGGACGGAACCGCCGGGTTGGATGATGGCAGTAACACCGTATTGGGCGGCCATTTTCACCACATCGTCAAAGGGGAAGAAAGCGTCGGATGCCAAACACAAGCCGGATGTGATCCCCTTGGCTTTGGCTTCCTCAAAGGCGATATGGGCGGCGCCCACGCGGTTCATCTGTCCAGCGCCAATACCGGCAATCTTGCCTTCCTTGGCCACTGTGATGGCGTTGGAACGCACATGCTTGCAGATCTTCATCGCAAGGAACAGATCCTGTAATTCCGCATCCGTCGGTTTTTTATCGGTTACCACATTCAACTCGTAATCTTCGGTGGACTTGTTGTCAATGGTTTGCTGCAACATACCGCCGCGCACGCTGATGAACATCTTATCATCGCCATTCTCCGTGCTCGGGTCGAAGGTCATCAGACGGATGTTCTTCTTGGTGGCCAGGTGCTCGAACGCCTCTTTTGTGAAACTCGGAGCCAGGATGATTTCCAGGAACACGGGTTTCATAGCCTCTGCCGTGGCCAAGTCAATCTCGCGGTTGGAAGCCACAATGCCGCCGAAGATGGAGACAGGGTCTGCTTCGTAGGCGCGTTGCCAGGCCTCTAAGGCGTTGGTACCCAAACCCACACCGCACGGGTTCTTGTGCTTGACGGCCACCATGGCGGGTTCCTTGAATTCTTTCAAAATCTGCAAGGTGGCGTCGGCGTCTTGTATATTATTGTATGACAATTCTTTACCATGTAACTGCTCGGCCCAAGCGATGGAATACCCCTGTTTTTTGCCGGCATAGAAGGTGGCTTCCTGATGCGGATTCTCGCCGTAACGCAAACTCTGTTTGCGGCTGAAAGTCATCGTGATGCTCTCGGGTTCCTGCTCACCCGCCTGTTCGGTCAAGTAAGTGGAGATGTAGGTGTCGTAGGAGGCGGTGTGACGGAATACCTTGGCGGCCAAACGGCGACGCGTCTCAAAGGTGGTGTCGCCATTCTGCTTGATTTCAGCCAAAACCGTGTCGTAATCGGCAGCGTCCACCACCACGGTAACGAACTTGTGGTTTTTGGCTGCGCTCCGGAGCATCGTGGGTCCGCCAATGTCAATGTTCTCTATCGCATCTTCGTATGTGACGCCCGGCTTCTCGATGGTCTGCTTGAACGGGTACAGGTTCACCACTATCATGTCGATGGGTTCAATGCCGTTTTCACGCATCTCCTGCTGATGTTTTTCATTGTCACGGATGGCAAGAAGACCGCCGTGCACTTTGGGATGAAGCGTTTTCACACGCCCGTCCATGATTTCCGGGAATCCAGTTATCTCACTGATTCCTATTGTTTTAAGACCTGCGGCATCCAGGGCTTTCTTGGTGCCTCCGGTGGAGATAATCTCATAACCGGCTTCTATAAGTCCGGCTGCAAAAGGTACAATGCCGGTTTTGTCGCTTACGCTGATGATTGCTCTTTTCATTTTTCTATGTTGTTGGTTTATAATTCTGTTTTTACACTCTTCCATGAGCCACATGGGAGTGGAGGTGGCTCCGCAGATACCAATGGTGGGATACACTTGCAGGTTGAGGTGGTCCAGTTGCTCAGGGTCGGAAATCATGAAACTGGCGGGGTTGTTTTTCTGGCAGATGTCGAAAAGATAGAGCCCGTTGGAACTTTTTTCGCCAGAAACGAACAGGATAGCGTCGTGTTGCTTGGCAAATTCGGCAATTTCCACGGTCCGGTTGGCCACTTTCCGGCAGATGGTGTCGGCGTAGTGGAACAACTCACCGTTCCCTGCGGCCTCATAGCGCTCTTTGATGAGCCGGATGAGTTCGTAGTAGGGCTCAAGTCCTTGCGTGGTTTGCGAGTAGAGCATGGCGGGACGCTGGTAGTCAATGCGGTCAATCTCGTCAAGATCGGAGATGACCAGCACGCGGTTGTCGGCTTGTCCCATGAGTCCCACTACCTCGGCATGCCCTTTTTTCCCGAAAATAAGTATCTGTTTGTCCGTGTTTTCCGGATTATGGTAGAAGTCTGCAATACGCTGCTGCAGTTTCAATACCACCGGGCAGGTGGCGTCGATGAGCGTGATGTTGTTCTCCTTGGCGGTCTGGTAGGTGAGGGGCGGTTCCCCATGCGCGCGGATGAGCACGGTGGTGTCGCGCAACTGCTGGAATTGCTCGTAGCTAATCACCCGCAGACCGAGGTTGGTGAGGCGTTTCACCTCCTCGTTGTTGTGCACAATATCCCCCAAGCAATACAGGGTCTCGTGGTGCGACAAGTACTCTTCCGCCGTTTGGATGGCGTGAATCACTCCGAAGCAGAATCCTGAATTGTGGTCAATGGTGACTTGCAAAGTGTATGAATGTTAAAAGATTCGGAAACAGTAGTTTACCAGTTGTCAGGGAACAGGGAATCCACAAATTCGGCGCGGTTGAACACTTGCAACTGGTCTATTTTCTCGCCCACGCCGATGTATTTGATGGGAATTTTGAACTGGTCAGATATGCCGATCACCACACCACCCTTGGCAGTGCCGTCAAGTTTGGTGATAGCCAGCGTGTTCACTTCCGTAGCGGCGCAGAACTGGCGGGCCTGCTCGAAAGCGTTCTGGCCGGTGGAACCGTCAAGCACGAGCAGCACTTCATGCGGACCGTCCGGGACGAGTTTCCGGATCACATTTTTGATTTTGACCAGCTCGTTCATGAGGTTGGTCTTGTTATGCAGTCGCCCGGCGGTGTCGATAAGCACCACATCGCTTTTGCGGGCGATAGCGGAGGCTACGGTGTCATAGGCCACGGCGGCAGGGTCAGAACCCATTTTCTGGGTGATGATGGGCACATCGGCGCGCTTGGCCCATTCTTCCAATTGCTCAATGGCGGCGGCGCGGAAGGTGTCGGCGGCGCCCAGCGTGACCGAATATCCCTTCTTCTTGAACTGGTACGCCAGCTTGCCGATGGTGGTAGTCTTGCCCACACCGTTCACGCCCACTACAAGCACGATATAGGGGGTCTCCAACTTCGGGATCACAAAGTCGTTGGCCTTCTCGATGTCGTTTTCCAGCAGCAGTCCGGCAATCTCCTCCTTGAGAATGGCGTTGAGTTGCTCGGTGCCGATGTACTTGTCGCGAGACACGCGCGCTTCGATGCGCTCGATGATGCGCAGGGTGGTCTCCACGCCCACATCGGAGGTTACAAGCACCTCCTCCAAGTTGTCGAGCACATCGTCGTCAACCTTGGATTTTCCGACGACGGTTTTGGCGAGTTTGGCGAAAAAACTCTCTTTGGATTTCTGGAGCCCTTCGTCCAGTTCCTTTTTTTTCTCTTTTGAAAATATAGAAAAGAATCCCATAAGTGATGATTTTGATAGGGTGCGTGCCACTCGGGCTAAAGCAGTTGCAAAGATAAATAAAATTATGCTAACAGCATAATGCTATCAGCATAATTTTATTTTAGACGAACCATATCCCTAAAACGAAAAAAGGCGGACCGGGAGGCCCACCTTCTTTCAACCATGAAAACAAAATATTACTTTTTAGCCAAAAAGTCTTTAACAGTGGTGGAGTCTACAACAGCTTCTTTGAATGTGTAAGCTCCAGTTTTCGGTGAGCGTTCCATTTTCACCACGCGGGTATAGGTAACACCACCTTCTCTTTTCAACGTTGCAACTACCTTCTTTGCCATCTCTATATCGTTTTAAATTATTTAACTTCTTTGTGTAATGTCATTTTCTTCAGATAGGGATTGTATTTCATCAGTTCCAATCTGTCGGGAGTGTTCTTTCTGTTCTTTGTAGTGATATATCTGGACATTCCCGGTACGCCACTTGCCTTTTGCTCAGTGCATTCCAAGATGACTTGTTGACGAGCTTCTTTTACTTTCTTTGCCATTTCTTATCTACTTTTTTTTCGTTCTTTTTGACGCTGCAAAAATACATTTTTTTTAATATCGAAAGTTGATATGGGATATTTTTTTTGAAAAAAAAGAATTGTTTACCGTAAAATATTTATTATCACATATTTAAAATAATACTTCAGGTGTTTAATAAACCCCATAACTGGTCTTTTATTTCAGTAAGATGGTAGTTTGTTAAAGATGAAATGTTGATAACCGGAAGCTTTTTTGACAATTTTTTCATAATTTCGTCAATTTCATCCGCAGGGGCCATGTCGCACTTGGTGATGGCAACAAGGTATTTCTTGTCCAGCAGTTCGGGATTGAACGCTTCCAACTCGTGTCGCAGAATCTCGTATTCTTTGAGTATGGTCTCAGCGGTGCGAGTGCCTTCGTTGTCCGCAATGGGAATCATATACAGCAGTACGGAGTTGCGCTCAATGTGTCTCAAGAATCGCAAGCCGATGCCTTTGCCTTCGGAGGCGCCTTCAATGATACCGGGAATGTCAGCGATGACGAACGACTGGAATTCCCGGTAAGCCACCATGCCCAGGTTTGGTTTGAGCGTGGTGAAGGGGTAGTCGGCGATTTTAGGACGCGCGTTCGACAGTTGACTGATGAGAGTGGACTTGCCCGCATTGGGGAACCCCACGAGTCCCACATCGGCCAACACCTTCAGTTCCAAAGAGATCCAACCTTCAGTGCCCAGTTCACCAGGCTGCGCAAAACGGGGAGTTTGCATAGTGGCGCTCTTGAAGTGCACATTGCCGAGGCCTCCGCGCCCGCCTTTCATGGCGATGATCTCCTGACCGTCTTCCATCACTTCACCAACCACTTCGTTGGTGTCCACCAACTTGATGATGGTGCCCAGCGGCACTTCAATGATGGCGTTATCGCCGTTCTTACCGAAGCATTGGTTTTTCTGCCCGTTGCCGCCATTCTCGGCGAACACATGCTTGGTGTAGCGCAGGTGCAGGAGGGTCCACAGGTTGCGGTTACCCCTTACGATGATGCTGCCGCCCTTGCCGCCGTCGCCGCCGTCAGGACCGGCTTTCGGATTCCTGGCCGTGCGTGCCAAGTGCGCGGATCCGGCACCGCCGTTGCCCGACCGGACAAATATCTTTACATAGTCTATAAATTGTTCTTCGCTCATAATAATCAATTTTTATATAATGTGGCGCATCGGTTGATGATGGCATCCGCCAGTTCAAACCCTGCATCGCAGGTTTTCTTCACCTGAGTGCCGTCATAACCCATGTTAAGATGCAGGGTACTATAGCCGTTTGTTATGAAAACGAGCAGTTTCTTGTCCCGTTTGCTGGCGGCCTCCTCATATTTTTTGATGGATGGCCGTCCCTTTTGTTTCTCTCGCACATTAAGCACAGCATCCAGCGCGATGAGACATCCGTTCCAGAGTGTGTTCCCGGCCATCTTCACATATTTGTCGTCCACATACATCTTCAATTCCGGGTCGTATCCGGCTTTCAAAATGACTTCGTGGGCATTGGCAACATACCGTTTTGCCTCATCAATGGGATTATTCTTTTTCATACTTTGTTTTTTGATTGAAGTGAAACTTAATTTTGTTTATGGCGGCAAAGATACTGAAAAAAATTATTTCGGAATGGAATTGCACACTGCTCCAGCGTATATTCTCAAGAACAAACTCCGTAGTTCGTCAGGTTCCCCGCGCAAGCCCTTTAACCCATTTTCCATATATTGGACAAAAGTGTCTTTCTCCGCGGCGGTATAACGATTGACATATTGTTGGCTGTTGTTCAGAAGGTCATACGCTATATAGTTGTTATTCCATATTTTATAATGACTGTGGATGCGCTTGTCAATGATGGCGGCCAAACTGGAGAATTTCTGGTTCTTTTCCTGCAGGTCACACTCGGCAAGCTCTTCCCGCGTGATGGTGGGGGTTACGGAAAGGTGTACATGACCCTTGAACTGGGTGATGCCCTGTAATATGCTGCGCAAGTCCTCGCCCGGTTCCTTGATGTATTGCTGGTATTGGGAGATGTATAACTCTTGAGTTTTCATGAAGTCGCAGGGCTCGAACTCATACGAAATGGCAACCGGTGTGATGTTGAGTTCGCCCAAATTCTCCACAAATGGTTTCGGACTGCTGATGGAGAACATTTTCAGTATCGCACTGGCTGTCCGGTCATCCCCGTTCTTGGTGCGTCCGTTACGCTGCGCGATCCACACCGACTCGCCCTTCTCCAACAAGGCGTGTCGCATGTAGGATGACACCTCCATGGAATTGTGGTAGAAGTCGTGTACGGTGCCACCGCGCACAATGCGGAACATCTTGTTCATCTTGCCGATGTCAATGACGAGGTCGCCTTGCATCAAATTGCTGCCGAAGGTGATTTCTGATGTTTGTATGTGGTTGGCATTCAAAACAATCTGTAGAAGTGCGGCATCCAAGAGAATGTCGCGGTGGTTGGCGATGAACAGGTAGCGGTGGCTATTGTCCAATCGGTCGAACCCCTCCCATGTGAACTCGGTGCAACTTTTGTGCACGATGCTCCAAATGGCCTTCAGCATCACATTTTGCTGAAATTCGTCAATGGTGGAAATTTTGAGGAACTCGGCTTTGAACTGCTGGAAGTCCACATCCCGAAAAAGGTATTTCACGATGGATGGGAAAAAAGGATTCTCCGCTACGCGTGCAATGGCGGCGGGAATCTCGCTGTCGAAGTATGGTCGGGTTTCTTCAAACATGACGGTCAACAGGTTTTAGTGCTTGCGGTTGTCAATGAAGGTGACGGGTTTGCGGCTCATGGCTGGGAAGTTCACCTTGCGGATGTCATCCACAGGTGCAATGACGATTTGCGGGGCAACTCGGATCTTGGCGCGGAAACGGTCTTTCAAGTCCTTAATTACATCAAAATCAGGTTCTTGGCGCAATCCTACGGTGATGGTCACATCATCGGTTTCGGTGGTTTCGTTGGTGCTAATCGTGATGTAATAGTTTTCCACATAGTTGGCGTTGGTCAGCACTTCAATCATCGCTGGTGGGTAAAGGGTGGTGCCCTTGTACTTGATCATGTGGTTCTTGCGGCCCACGATGGGGCTGATGCGGAATGTCTGGCGCCCGCATTGGCAAGGCTCAGGGTGAATGCACGCCATGTCGCCGGTGCGGAAACGGAGCAGCGGCATACCTTCCACACCGAGGGTGGTGATAACCACTTCGCCCACTTCACCCTCCGGCACGGGCAGGTCGTCTTCGCCAATGATTTCCACAATCAATAGCTCCGGATGGTGGTGCCCGCCGCAACCGTACTCACATTCCGAGAAGGTGGCCGACATCTCTGTGGAGGAATAGGTGGCAAACAGGTCAACATCCCATTTCTCCTTGATTTTCTTGCCGAGCGAATTTAATTCAAAGTTCTGGTCGCGCAGGCCCTCGCCGATGCCGATGATACGCTTGATGGAAGAGTTCCGGTAGTCAATGCCGTGCTCTTCTGCGTATTCGATCAGTCGAAGAATGAACGAGGGAATGCACATTACGGTGTCGGGTTTGATGCGCTGTATGGTGTCCCACTGCAGTTCGGGGATGCCGTTGCCCACGCGGATGACACCTGCGCCCATCTTGCGCAAACCCAAGAAATAAGCCAGACCCGCCATGAAACGCTTGTCGATGGTGGTCATCAATTGCAACACACTGCCCGAGTTGAGTCCCGCGCAGGTGAACGACACGGCCTCGTTATAAGCCAAACGCTCCAAATCCTTGTCCGAGCAGGCAAAGGTTACCGGGTCGCCCAGCGTACCCGAAGTGGTGATGTAGTCGATGATTTTCTCCTTCGGGACGCACAAGAAGTCCCAGTTGTGCAATTGCAGGTCTTTCTTGTCTGTGAACGGGATATGCCGCAGATCCTCCAGTTTTTCAATTTTGTCAATGTCAATATGATGATCATTGAAAAGTTTCTGATAATAAGGAGAATAACTTTTGAGATAAGCCAGTTGCTCTCTCAGCTTCTGTTCTTGGAAACTCTTGATGACCGCTCTGGGTTGATATTCGATTTCCGGATTGAAATTCATATATTAAATATTTGTGGTGGCGGTCCTATGTGACCGCCAGACTAATATTAAGGTTTTAATCTCTTGGTTAAAGCATTTTAATTTCTTTCAACCACTTGATAAATTCGTATTTCCACTTGCCGGCTTCGGGAGCTTTGCTCTCGTCCATGCCGTAGCCGTGTCCGCCGGTCTCGTAAAGTAGGAATTTATGCGGGATTTTGGCTTTGCTGAGACTGCGGTCCAGTTGCACGCTGTTCTCGTATTTCACTACGGGGTCGTCCTTGGCGGTGACCACAAGGGTGGGGGGCATATCGGCAGGGATGTTCAACTCCATGGAAAATTGAGTCACTTCGTCCTGCGTGTAGTGGCGGGTGAGCAGGTTGCGGCGCGAACGTTCGTGGGCAATGCCGTCGCGCATGGAAACCACCGGATATACTGGGACTACGAAATTGGGTTTCAAGGAGATGCGGTCTTTGATGCCCACCTTGCCGATGTAGTTGTCTTTGGCGAAGGCACCGGTCATGGTAACCAGATGGCCTCCGGCGGAGAATCCCATCGTGCCTACTTTGTCGGGATTGATGCCATACTCCTTGGCGTGTTGGCGCACATAATGAATGGCGCATTGCGCATCCTGGATCATGGCCGGATGATGGTATCCCCGGTTGCCCGTGCGGTATTTTACCACAAAAACATTGATACCTTGCGCGTTAAGCCACTCGGCCACACCGAAACCCTCCGTGGCGATGCCCATGGTATGGCTGTAACTGCCTCCGGGAAACACAATGACCGCCACGCCTGTGTTGTTCATTTTGGGTGCGGGATAGATGTACATTTTTGTGGGCTGGGATTTCATGCCTTGCACATCCTGCCATAACTTGATGGGCTTTGGCTGTGCGCAAGCGGCAAAAACCCATACCAAACATAATAAAGTGTATAGTATTCGTCTCATTATTCTACAATATTTTGGATTTCTTCTTTGCTTAGTTGGCGATATGTCAAGTTCGTAGGCATGCCATCCACAATCTTGTAGGCTACCTCAAACATCTCCTCATCGTAAAAAGAGAGCTTGGAATTGGTGTTCGGATTGCATTCAATGTAGATGATGGACTGCATGTCGAGGTTTTTGCGCTCGCAAATTTGTTTGATCAGCGAACCGCCCGCATAGGTGATGGAGGTGCCAGGGTTTTCCTGATACAACTCCGTGGTGATGATGTAGGTCTTACCGTTTTTACAGATGGTTTTCAAACCACATGCGCTGGGCATGTCCCACTGCCCGGCAAACTCGAAGATTTCATCGTAATATTTTTCAGGTACTTTCATTATGATTGGGTTAAAGTGGTGAAAGGGGTAAAATGGGTTAAAGAGGAAAAAAGGAATCTTAATTATCCATTAGAATTCATTGAAATGGCTCTTGCTGCGGTCCACATCCTTGCCGAAGCTCTTGTTGGCGAGTTTTCGGTCGCGGGGGCGGTAAGTGCCGTCTTCCATCTCGCGGAGCATGACTTTGGTGAAGAGTTTGAACATCTTTTCCTCCTGAGTCTCATCGTGATAGAAGGCGCTCCATGCGTACTCATAAAGTTCCTGCAGGCGTTCCGGACTCATGTGTTTGGGCTGATACACCACCTGTCCGGCGTTGTAATGATCCCAGTCGTGGTCGAAGATGCGGCCTTGGCGCATCAGGTCGTCGTATGCCTTGGTGTGCGGGAACGGGGCCAGGATGGTGAACTCGGCAAGGTCGAGGTCAATCTTGAGCAGGAAGTCGATGAGGCGCAGGATGTCGTCCTCCGTCTGGTTGTCCAGTCCGAAGAGGATAGTGCCCTCCACGCCAATGCCGTAGTCGTGGTAGCGTTTCACGCGTTCCTTGATGTAGTCGGAGGTGTCGTACACGGCCTGATACACATACCAAGCGCCGGCTTGCGCAGCGAGGTCGAGCACTTTTGGGTCGTCCTCAATGGTATGGCTGATCCATTTTTTCTTCAGCGGAATCATCTCGCGAAACAGGTCCATTTCCCATTGTTTGTTCTGTGCCAATGAGTTATCGACGATAAACAGACGGTTGTTATCGATGGTTTCCAGGTCGGCGATGGTCTTGTCGATGGGTCTGGGACGGAAGCAGCGGCCTCCGAGGTAGGAAACGGCGCAGGGGTAGCAGCTGAAGCGGCAGCCGCGTGAGGCGTGGAACAGGTCAACCATCTGCACGCCCTTGTGGTTGTATAGCTCGCGCTTATACAGGTCGCGGCGCGCGGGACCAACCAGCGCGATGTCCGGCTGATGGCCCATGTAGTTATAGACTTTCTTCAGACAACCGTTTTGCAAGTCTTGGAAAACCTGCTCCTGTCGCCCTTCTGATTCCCCCAAAAAGATGCTGTCAGCGTGTTGCAGCGTTTCCTCCGCGTGCAACATGGTGGAGATGCCGCCGAACATGACCGGAATGCCCTTGGCGCGATACGCGTCGGCGATGGCCCAACCCCGCTTCACCTGCGTGGTCAGCATCATGGAGATGGCCACCACATCGCACTCCTCGTCCATGTCGAGTTCCTCCACATTCTCGTCGGTGAAGGACACGTCCACATATTCGGGGAGCGTGGCAGCGAACACCACAGGCCCGTGCGGGGGCAGATTAAAAGTAGTCTGTCCGGGTAACTTTTTCCATTTCGGATAAATCAATTTCAGTTTCATATTGTTGTTGTTTTAATTTGCTTAATAATATACTCGAAATTCACCTCTCACGTCTCACCTCTCACGTCTTACGTCTAACCTCTCACATCCCCTTCTATTTCGTCAATAATCTTATTCAACCCCAGAAACTCAGCACAAGTTAAGGCGGCGCCGATGGTTACGCCCAAGATGCCGTGCGAGTTGATGTTCTGACCTGTAAGAAACAGGTTGGGGATTTTGGTGCGTTGCGACACGAGTGTCTGTGTCGGGAAGTTCTTGTCGCGGATGATGCCGTACATGGACCCGTCCTTAGTGGCGGTGTAGTCGCGGTAGGTTAAGGGTGTTGAGGTTTCGTAACTTTCTATGCAGGAGCGGATTCCGGGGAATGATTTTTCCAGCACATCAATATAGTGTTCGGCGGTGGCTTGTTTGAAGTCAAGATAGTCGTTGCCGCGGTGCCCAACAGTCGTGTCCGCCCATTTCTGCACCTCCTCGAACTTCATATAGCCGATCATTTCGGCGCTTTGGGCCCACTGCTGGTTCGGTTCCGCACATTGGTGCATGAACAGATAACTCTGCAAGGGCGCGCCGGCCTTCCGGTCATTTGCCTTCCAGACATCATCCTGCTGGTAGTAAAAATAGTTGTAGTTGAGGTATGGCGTGGCTTTCTCCTTGAACTTGATGTAGAGTGTGAAGTTGGCGATGGTGTTGTCCAAATCGTTGATACGGGTGCGGTAAGCTTTGCGTATGAGATTGGTGTTGAGCAGATTAAGGGTGGCTTGCGGATGGATGTTGGAGATGAACGAATTGGCTTCAATGTAGTTGCCGTTTTTCAGCCGGATGCCCGTGACTTTGGTGTCGTCGCATACGATTTCGGTCACCTCGCTGTCGTTGAGAATCTCGCCGCCGAAGTTCCGGATGGATTTTGCCAAAGAGTTGGCTATGGCGTCGCTGCCGCCGATGATACGCCATGCGCTTTGGATGTAGAAGTTGTTGATGAGCGCGTGAATGTAGGTGGGCGTTTTGTCCTTCACACCAGCGTACAAAGGCAGATTGCCAGCTAAAACATTCTGCAATTGGTAGTTATGGGTGATGGAAGCGATGAAATCGTTGATGCTGGTCTTGATGTAGTCGGCTTCAATGAAGACATGGTCTTCCACTTTTCTCAAGTTGTACAGAGGAGATGCCTGGGCAATCTCTTGCAATTGGTGTACATATTCGTTGATATCATCCCGATTGTACGGGAATTTCTCGCACAATCCTTCCACAAAATGCTCGTATCCGGAAGCGTAGCGGTACTGCTCTCCTGCTATGGAGAGGATGTCATACCCGTTTTCGTCCAATCGGCTTAAAGGCACATCATTCAAAAGGTTCAGGTAGCGGAACAACCGATGCAGAATCTGTCCTTCCTCCATGCTGCCGATATAGTGCATACCCGTGTCAAACTTCACGCCGAAACGCTTGAAGGTCTGCAGGCATCCGCCCAATTGCTTGTTTTTCTCGACCAACAAGACTTTAAAACCATTCTTGCTCAGAATATATCCGCACACCAGTCCGCCGAGGCCGGTTCCGAGAATGATAATATCGTATTGGTTGCGTGTCATTTTAAAGGGTTATATCGGGTTAGGCAAGCAGTTCTTTTTCGTTGATGATAAAGTCAAAGTCCGTTTCGTCGGGAAGTTCGGAGGTGTATGTGAGGTTGTCGGGTTTGGAAAAGCAGTGGTCGGCAAGGGCAATGGCGTCCTCATCCGCATCGTATGCGGTGACGGAAATATGTTTTTTCCATAAGGCCGCAAGTAGTGAGAACTCGCCGTTGCCACAGTGCAGGTAAAGCAGACGGCTGTTGTTCGGGATTTCCTCCAACTTGTCGGTAAGTTCTTTCATCCATGACAGTTTTCTCCTGCATTTCACTTCAGTTTCTTTTCCTTTGTAAATGTAATTGTGGAAAACGATGTCTTTCAGATACTCGGGAGTTTCACAGCGTTCCTTTAGTTTGCCGAATTCTTCCACATAGTACCGGCGGAAAAGTCGGGTGGTTTCCAGCGTGCTCTTGTCTTTCCTGTAGTCAGGATTGTCCGGGTGTATGCGTTCCCGTATGGAAACCGTTACGATTCCGCGGTGGATGCAGGTGTCGCGCTTGGGGAACATGTCGCCGATGCCGTGCGTGACGATGGGCAGGATGTCCAGTCCCAGTTTGTCGGCAAGATGGAACGCTCCTTGGTGGAATCGTGCAATGGTGTGGTCAAACGAGCGAGTGCCTTCTGGGAACACCAGTACCGAGTAGCCCTTGTCCACCATATTCTGGATTTTCGGAAAATTGGAATCCATGCCATAGGAGGCGGGCAGGTAGTCGGCGTTGCGCACAATGCGTTTGTAGAGCGGGGTGTTCCAAGCCCAGTCGTTGGTGAGCACGATGATCTTCGGGTGCAGCATCAGCAGGTACATCAGGTCGAAATGCGACTGGTGGTTGCAGATGATGACACTGGGTTTCTCGAAAGTCTCGTTGTTGGGGTTCTCGACAGTAAAGGACGAGCGAGGTATGGTTCGGGCCGTGGAGTACATCATCTTCTGCAGCAGTTTGTGGTACTTCAACATGTTCTCGTCGGTGCGTTTGCCAAGCACAAGCCAGAAGAAACCGCCTATGGAGAGCACCACCACGCCGAAGAAGAAGTAGGGGAAGCCGATAACGCTGCGAAACAGACTGCTCAGTGTGATGGGTTGGCGGCGCGGTTTGCCCTTGCGCATGGTGATCCATTTGAAAATGATGGGCGGCACGATGTAGGCCATCAGCACTACCGTGATCATGCCGATGATGGTGACTTGCGCCAACGACCGCATGGCCGGATGTTTTGCGAAAATCAGCATTCCGATGCCGATGAACATGATGGAGGACGACAGAATGATGGAATTCTTGAACTGCGAGAGCATCTTTTTGCCGTAGGTGTATTCGTAAATCAACCCTTCCGTTACGAAAATGGAGTAGTCGTCGCCCATACCGAAGATGAAGGTGGCCAGTATGATATTTACGATATTGAAGCGGATGCCCGTAATGCCCATAATGCCCAGAATCCAAATCCAGGCGATGAATAGCGGCAGGAACGCCATGATGCTGATTTCCAACCTTCCGAAGGAAAACAGCAAGAAGGCGAAGACGATGAACCCACAGATGTAGAGCACATAGTCGAAGTCGTGCGACAGCGATTCCACCAGTCGGGAGGCGATGGAACTGTCGGTGAAGGCAAACACATGGCTGTCCAGGTTGTTGAGCAGTTTCTCCGTTTTTCCCCTATTGTCCTTGTCAACTTGCAAAATGTTGTAAACCATTACTTTGTTGTCCTCTTGAACTACATAGTTGGAGGCCAGTTGGTTGAGGATGGGCTCAAAATAGTCGGCATCCTGAATGGTGTATTCACGGGCAACGAGTTCCTTGCAGGGGTCGAAGGCCTCGGGCACGAAACCGTTTTGTTTGGCGGCGAGGTCCAGATTCCGGACAAACTCGTCTCGTTTGCCATCCCAAAAGGCGTTCCATTGTTCTATCTTCTTTTGCTGCAATGTTTTGGATGGCAGGAAGTTGCCCACACCGCTGACCTTTGCCTTAGGGTCAGCCTGCAGGGCTTGCAGAGCACTTTGTACTTTTTCCTGATTTTGCAGAGCTTCCTCCATGGTGGCACCTTCGGATATGCAGTACAGGGTGCTGACAGTAGTGTCGGCTTCGGCGCGCAACTTGTCGAAATGTTCCCGCTGCTCCTTTGTCATGTAGTTGATATTGTGCATGTTGGTGTCGAAGGAGGTGCGGGTGCTGAATATCAGAAAGACGATGGTAAGGAACAGTACGACCCAGAACAGTCCTTTCACATTTTCCGGTCTGAATTCGGCCAGCGGTCGGAATGCCAATCCGCGATCCTTGCCTTGATAGTGCTTACCCATCAGATGGGGCAGGAAAATCAGCACGAACAGTATGGTGCCAACCAGCAGCAGGGCGGCGAAAAGTCCGAGGTCTTTCATGGCGTCGGAACTGATGAACAGCAAACTCAGGAAAGCGCCTACTGTGGTGATGTTGCCGATGAGCAAGGGCGTGACGATCTCCTTAATAATCTGGCGTTTGTCGTCTGTGCGTTTGAAATGCGACAGGAAATGAATAGGATAGTTGATGGCAATTCCGAGTATGATGGAGGCCATGCCGACGGCGATGAGCGAGACGGGGTTCTTGAGCCAGGCGATGAGTCCGAGGGCGAACAGGCCGCCGAAGGTGATGGAAACCAGAATCAGAAGGATGCTCCGGAAATTGCGGTAATAATAGATGAGCAGCGCCACAATGAAGACCAGAGCCAATGCGATGGACCACAAGCTGTCTTTTTTGATTTGGGAGGAGTTGGTTAGAGACACTTGTGAGGCGCCAAAACAGGTGATTCGCACTTTTCCGCCCATTTCCTTCCCTACGGCGGTCATGGCCTTGTCAATATTCTTGATCAGAATGCCGTTGTTTTTGGTTTCGCTGAGCGGGAAATTTGAATTGACAACCACGATGGCTTCAGTGCCTTCTTTGTTGAATATGTGGTCGTTTTCGGTGTGGTAGGTGTCAGAAAGATTGAATGTTTGGAGTGACTGCAGCACATTGGCGGAGAAGAACAGCGGGTCTTGCTGGATAAGCGGGCGCATCATGGCTATAGGGGAGGCGAGCAACTGCTTGTCATTGGCCAGTTGCCGCTGCATGTGCGCGGGCGTGAGCAAGGTGTCCATGCGGGCATAGTCTTCCTCCGTAAGGAAGTAGGGTAGGTTGGCGACCACAAACCCCATCACTTCTCCAATCTGTTGTTCGTCAATCTGGCAAAGGGTGGACTTGATGAGTCCGGTGCTGTCATCCGCCTCCAATTGCTCGGTGATGCGGTCGGCCGCAAGGGAAAGCAGTTCATAATCGGTGTCTGCGGTGGTGTCGGCTTGCGCGATGTTGATTACCAGTTTGTTGTCACCGCCCAGGTGTGTGTATGCGTCGTTGATGCGCTCGTTCTGTTTGCTGCTGGGCAGGAAACTGCCGATATCTTCCACAAAATGCAGACGCATCATGCTGAGGATGCAGAAAACAAGTAGGATGCCAAGACACCCCCACATAGCGGCGGGCCGTTTGCGGAAGTATTCGTAAATCTGCAAAAAGAGTCTTTTCATCCTATTATATATTAAGCGGCAAAAATACAAAAAATAACTATGCCCCAATTCTTATATTTGGGATTGTGAAAAAACGGCTCTCCCGAGTTCGTTTCCGACAATTTGAAACAGAATAGCAGCCCAATAATAATGGGTTGTGAATTCCAGTTTGTTGTTTTTGTCCTTGTATTATAGTGAAAATAAGCCGATTATATAAAAATAGTTTTGTAAGTTTTTTTAAATGGAATTATTTAAAAAAAAATGTATTTTTGCACCCTCAAAAGGAGGAGAGATGGCCGAGTGGTCGAAGGCGCACGCCTGGAGAGCGTGTAACCGCCAAAAGCGGTTCCTGGGTTCGAATCCCAGTCTCTCCGCAAAATTTTGATCTGTTAGCTCAGTTGGTTTAGAGCGCTTGCTTGACAGGCAAGAGGTCACAAGTTCAAATCTTGTACAGATCACCAAAGAATCAAGCACTTGCCCTAGGGTAAGTGCTTTTTTTGTACTTTTGCATATTTAATCTCAATATTATGAATAGAATTTATCCCATACTGTTTCTTGCCTTTGCCATGATGTTGATGGCCGGCTGTAAAGAGAACAACCATGATGAGGTGGCGGTTGTCAATACTCATAATTCAAAGTGTTTGTTACACTCCATGAAAGGATACGAGAATCCCGACACATTGAGTGTGACCTATGCCGATGGAATTATTCATGTGACACACGAGAATTTGATGATCAACTGTGCCGCTTCAGAAGTTGAGAATGGAGTTGAAGTGACGATTGAAGTGGAGGGGTCAACCATTCACATTTATGAGACCGAAAGGAAGGGCCTTCTTCAAGCAGACTGTCTTTGTGAGGTTGACAACCATTTCGATATCACGGGCATTGGCCAGGGGACCTACACGCTGGTAATGCACAGTTGGTATCCTAATACGCAGTCGTTCACATACACATTCTAAAAGGTCATACTTTCCACAAGAAAACATCAACAGGGTGTGGTTTTGCAATCGTCTTTCGTATAATCATTTTCACCATTTCTACCAAATAAGTGGTTTGTGAAGTTTTGAATAATTCGTATTTTTGCATCATCAAAACCTTTCGACAGCAAATTATTGGTATCCAGTTTGATATTATTGTTTTTCTGTCAAAAAAATTCAATCAGATCGGGCGCTTGCAATATTTCTTCAGCATTCCACATAAATTTGTACCTTTGCACCCGACAAACGCTTCGGTTATGCTTCTGGATGAACTGAAAAACTACAAGATATACTTGGCTTCCAAATCGCCGCGCCGGCGGGAACTGCTCTCCGGCATGGGCATCGATTACGAACTGATTTCCACCGATGTGGAGGAATCCTATGACCCGTCACTGCCGCCCGCCGAGGTGGTGCAGTATCTCTCAAAATTGAAACTCTCCCCAATCGACATGTCGTCCTATCCCGCCAAGACCATTTTTATCGCCTGTGATACGATAGTGGTGATTGATGGGAAAATCATAGGCAAACCCGCCGACGACAACGAGGCGATGAACATGCTGCGTCAATTGTCGGGACACACCCATACGGTCTATAGCGGACTCACGCTGGCAACTCCTTCGCAAACACTAACCGATTACAGGGCTACGGAGGTCACCTTTGCCGATCTGTCGGAAGAGGAGATGCGGTATTATGTGCAACAATACCGCCCCATGGACAAGGCAGGCGCATACGGCGTGCAGGAATGGATCGGTTATGTGGGCATCAAGGCCATCGAGGGCTCCTTCTACAATGTGATGGGACTACCTACGCGGCTCCTGTGGGAGATGTTGACAACGATCACCCATGGTGAAGTCGCATGGGGTCGCATCCATGCCAGTAAAAACGCACGGCCGTGCGTCTCTGCCGACCAAAATCAACCGTGCGTCTCTGCCGATAATAAATGATAATAATGATACTGGGCGCAATCTCCATAGAAACAATATCTACCGTGCTCTCCTCGTGGGTGTGGAGTCCGGCATTGGTGGTGCTTTGCCTTTGTTCGGCACTCTACTTTTCCATCCGTACCCGTTTTGTGCAGGTGCGTCGTTTGGGTGAGATGGTGCGCCTGCTGTTTTCCACGGACAAGACGCAGAAGACGGGCATTTCATCGTTTCAGGCCTTTGCCATAGCGCTGTCTGGGCGTGTGGGCACGGGCAATATTGTGGGTGTGGCTACCGCTATCGGATACGGAGGCCCGGGCGCTATCGTCTGGATGTGGATTATCGCTTTTCTTGGAGCCGGCTCCGCTTTCGTGGAGGCCACATTGGCGCAGATTTACAAGGAAAACCATAACGGTCAGTTCCGCGGCGGTCCCTCGTACTACATCGAGAAAGGACTGCGCTGCAAGTGGCTGGCCGTCGTGTTCGCGGTCTGTTCGCTCATCGCCTGTGGCCTGTTGCTGCCTCAGGTGCAAAGCAACGGCATAGCTATCGCATTTGCCAATTCAATGCATGTGCCGCCCGTTTACATCGGTCTGGTCGTGGCTTTGGTGCTGGGACTTGTCATCATCGGCGGCGTCACGCGCATTGCCAAAGTGGCGGAGATTGTGGCCCCGTTCATGGCTGTGATATATGTCATTTTGGCTATTATCATATTGATTATCAACTATACAACCATTCCTTCCGTGCTGATGGATATGATAAAAGGCGCCATCGGCACGCACGAACTGTTTGGCGGCATCATCGGAAGCACCATCGCTTGGGGTGTGAAGCGCGGCATCTATTCCAACGAGGCCGGCCAAGGAACAGGCCCCATTGTGGCGAGTGCTGCCAAAGTGTCGCACCCCGTGAAACAAGGTCTGGTGCAGGCGTTCTCCGTGTATGTCGATACGCTGCTGGTGTGTTCGGCCACCGCAGTGATGATCATGGCAGTGAAAACTTATAATGTCATGGATGCCAACACGGGTGAAGTGCTTTTCACTTCCGCTTACAATTTGGGTGCGCCGGATGTTTCTTACACTTCCACTGCTATTGGCACACTGCTGGGCATGAATTTAGGCAACCTCGTGGTAGCGGTCGCACTGACCTTTTTTGCCTTCACCACGATCATGGCTTACTATTACTACGCCGAGACCAGCATCGTGTATCTGTTCGGCAAGGGCAAGAAAGAACATACGGTGGTGTGGATACTGCGTATTTGCATCCTCATTGCCGTGGTGTTCGGTTCCCTCAAGGAGGCGCGTGCCGCTTGGAATGCCGGAGATATTGGGGTGGGCACCATGGCATGGATCAATATCGTAGCCATAGCGTTATTGTCACCGAAGGCCTTCCGAACCTTGAAGGACTACGAAAAACAGGAGAAAGAAGGCAAGGACCCCGTCTTCGATCCTGAAAAATTGGGGATTGAGAATGCGGAGTTTTGGGAGGAGAAGAGTAGAAGAGGAAAAGAGGAAAAGATGAGGAAAGTAAAAGAGTAAAAAAGTAGAAGATGAAGAGAGTAAAGGCGGCCCTATGTGGTTGTCTTCAATAATAACCTATAAATTAAATAGTTATGGAATCGAAACAATACATTGAAGAGAATCAGAAACGATTTTTAGACGAATTGTTCACCCTTTTGCGCATTCCGTCCATCAGTTCGGAGAGCGAGCATAAACCGGACATGATACGCTGTGCCGAACGCTGGCGCGAGCTCATTTTGGAGGCCGGCGCTGACAAGTGCGAGGTTATGCCCGCCGAAGGCAATCCCATTGTTTATGGTGAGAAAATCATAAACCCCAACGCCAAAACCGTGCTGGTTTACGGTCACTACGATGTGATGCCGGTGGATCCCGTGGAGCTTTGGAACACAGAACCTTTTGAACCGGTCATCAAAGACGGCAAAATCTGGGGTCGCGGTGCCGACGACGACAAAGGCCAGTCCTTCATGCACGCCAAGGCATTTGAAACGATGATGAAGACGAACACGCTGCCCTGCAATGTGAAGTTCATGTTGGAGGGCGAGGAAGAAATCGGTTCGCCGAGTCTGTCGAAGTGGATTGTGGAGAACAAGGAACTGGTTAAGGCCGATGTGATTCTCGTGTCGGATACCAGCATGATTGCCACGGATGTGCCCTCTATCACTACGGGTTTGCGTGGCCTATCTTATTGGGAGATTGAGGTTACAGGTCCCAATGCCGATCTTCACTCCGGCATCTTCGGTGGCTCCGTGGCCAATCCGTTGAACACGCTTTGCGAGATGATTGCCAAGTGCATGGACGAAAACAACCATATCACCATTCCGCATTTCTATGATGATGTGGTGGAGTGTTCCGCCCGTGAGCGCGAACTGCTCAATATGGCTCCCTATAATGAGGAGGAATACAAGAAATCATTGGGTGTGAAGGCGTTGCGTGGCGAGAAGGGTTATACCAAAATCGAGCATGTGGGTATTCGCCCGACATTTGACCTTTGTGGCATGTGGGGTGGCTATACCGCTGAGGGTTCCAAAACGGTGTTGCCGTCAAAGGCGTACGCAAAACTTTCATGCCGTTTGGTGCCGAATCAAGACCATGAGAAGATTGCAGATTTGGTAAAGAATTACTTTGAGCAGAACGCCCCCGACTATGTGGATGTGAAGGTTACTTCGTTGCACGGCGGTCAGGCCTACGGTTGTCCGACCGACCACCCCGCCTACAAGGCAGCTGAGGCCGCCTATATGGACACCTATGGCAAACTGCCGATTCCGATGCGCAGCGGTGGCAGTATTCCGATTATCGCCACCTTTGAGAAAGTATTGGGAATCAAGTCTATACTGATGGGATTCGGTCTTGGCGAGGATGCTATCCACTCACCCAACGAAAACTACAGATTGGATCATTTCTACAAGGGCATAGAAACGATAATCCAATTCTATCAGCATTTTGCTACTGCAAAGTTGGTTTAGACACGAGAATATAAACTTGGGACTTTTAATGCGGGCGGTTGTCGGTTGGCAATCGTCCGCTTTATTTTTGTGCCCGGTATTTCTTTACGGGAAAATCGAAATAGGTGGTGGGATAGGGTTCGTTGCGCAGTGTGAAATGCCACCATTCGCCTTGAACGGGTTGGAATCCGTGTTGTGTCATAATGTCACGGAGCAGCAGGCGGTTCTGCTGTTGTGCGGGTGTGATACGGTCGCTGATGGTGTGGGATACTCCACCGAAGTAGTCAAACACGCCACCCATGTCAATGTCTTGGTCTGTTTTGAGGTCCACTAAGGTCATGTCCACGGTGGACCCGCGGGAGTGTCTGGACTTGCGTGCCACATAACCGCGCGAGAAGATGGTGCTTTTTTGGATGTTCGGGTAGAAAATGGGTTTCATTGCGGTGTCGGACGGGTCTTGCGACCATCTTACAAAATGGTCAACGGCTTGTTGCGGCCGGTAGGCGTCATATATTTTAATCTTGTATCCTTTTTTTCGGAATTCATCGCTCGCTTTGCGCAGTGCGGAGGCGGCTTTTTTTGTGATGAGGGCCACGGGTTCTTCGTAACCATCAATGCGCGTGCCGACGAAATTGTATTTGCCATGATACCGAATATCCAGTATGGCGTCCGGAATGGAGTCGGTGAGGAGGCAGAAGCCGTCAGGCATGGGTTCCAGGTCCGCTTTGGTTGGAGGGTTCTGTTCTGTTATGGCAGGCGGGAGTTCTTGTTGTTGTGTTTGAGTTTTTTTGCAAGAAGCGAATACAATAAGTTGCAATGCTAATACGCAAAGAATCAGATGTTTGTATATGTGTTTTTGTGGGGTCATGAAAGTGGTGATTCGGCTGCAAAAATACTATCTTCCATGGATTTTCCACAGATTTTCCGCGAATCGCGCGAATTAACACGAATTATTTCTTCGCGTAGATTCGTGTAATTCGTGGCTGGATTTCTTCGCGTAGATTCGTGTAATTCGTGGCTGGATTCCTTCGTGTAGATTCGTGTGATTCGTGGCTGGATTTGTGGCAAAGTTTTTCGTATTTTTGCCCCCGTTTTTATGGCTTTTGAAAATCAATGGCACAGAATGTGGCGATATTAATGGCGGCGGGCAAGGGCGCCCGCGTGGGTGGTGAAGTTCCCAAACAGTTTTTGCCCGTGAACGGGAAAATGCTGCTGGAGTATTCGCTGCAGACCTTCCAAAATCATCCTCGTATCGATGAGATATACGTCGTTTTGCCGGAGGAATATCTTCGGATGGAAGAGTTGCTGCAGTATCTGTTCGATGCCTATCCGAAAGTGAACAAACTGCTTGCTGGTGGCGAAGAGCGATTCCAGTCATCTTGGAGTGCTGTGCAGTGGTTCATTGACCGCAGGGAAGATAACCTGCTCCTGCACGATGCCGCGCGCCCTGGACTTACGCCACGCATCATTGACGATATTCTGGATGTCCTCCTGGAAAACGAGGCAGCTGTAACCGCTATCCAAGCTACGGATACTGTGGTAAAAGTATCTGAAAACCAGATTCTTCAGGAAACATTGAACCGTAAGGAGTTGTATTTTGCCCAAACCCCTCAAGCGTTCCGCTCCAGTTTGCTTTACGACTGCTTTGAGCAGATGTTCGCTGACGGATCATTTGTGCCCACCGATGAGAGCGGGGTGGTGGCGCATTACCGCCCTGATGTGCCCATCCGTATCGTGCAGGGCGATTCCGCAAATTTCAAAGTGACCTATCCGGAAGATGTGCTCCGAATCACTCATCCTAATAATAATGAATAAGTTGCATCGTAAGATATGAAGATTCTTAGTGTTGTTGGGGCGCGTCCCCAGTTTGTGAAGGCCGCTGTGGTGAGTGCGGAAATCGTCCGGAATCCGGAGGTGACCGATGTGCTGGTGCATACGGGGCAGCATTTTGACGACAATATGTCGCAGCTGTTTTTTGAGGAGATGGGGTTGCGAAAACCGGATTACTATTTGAATATTCATAGTTTGCCTCACGAAGAGATGGTTGCTGGGATGCAACAGGAGATAGAGCAGGTGATACACCAGGAGCAGCCTGACTGGGTGCTGGTGTATGGTGACACCGATTCCACGCTGGCGGGTGCGCGCGCAGCGCACGAGTGTGGCGTGAAACTATGCCATGTGGAAGCAGGCCTGCGCTCGTTCAACCCGAAGATGCAGGAGGAGTACAACCGCATACAAACCGACCGCATCAGTGATTTGCTGTGCGTGCCTACACAAGTGGCAGCCGAGAACCTCCGGCGCGAAGGATTGGATATGGACAGGGTGGTGCTCACGGGGGATGTGATGAAGGATGCAGCCCGCGCTTTCCTGCCTTTGGCCCGCAAACCTCAAGTGGATATTCCCGAAAAGTTTGTGCTCTGCACGCTGCATCGCGCCGAAAATACGGATAATTCTGAGGTTCTGAAAGAACTGATGCTCTCGCTGGAGCTCATCGCTGAGTTTGTGTCGGTAGTCCTGCCGCTTCATCCGAGAACAAAGAATAAATTGAACGAGATTGCATATCCGTTCGAGATTTCCCATATTCAATTCATCGATCCGGTGGGCTATCTGGAAATGCTGTACCTGCTGAATCACTGCCGACTGGTTCTGACCGACAGCGGTGGTGTGCAGAAAGAAGCGTATTTTGCGCATAAATACTGCCTTACCTTGCGTGAGGAAACGGAATGGGTGGAATTGTGCGCCCGCTGGTACAACCACCTGCTCGGGCATAACCATCTCGACATAGTCACCACCACCCGGAATTTCTTGGAGATGCCTCCTCTGTTCGCCGACGACCTGTATGGAAACGGCCACGCCGCAAGTGTGATTGTCAGTGAGATGCTTGTGAGGAGTTCGTTATAAGTTCCATGCCTGCAGTGAGTAGCGGGCTTCGATTTTGTTCTCGATATCATCTTCCAATGAAGGGAAGAAATCTATTCCGGTCATTTTCTCAATCTGATCAATGGTTTTGCAATAGGTGCTGAGCGGTCGGGTGCCAGCCACATTGTCGAAATAGAATCCGATAGCTTCCCATTGGCCGTTGATGTGGCAAAGGAGCACTTTGAAGAAGGCATCGGGAACAACCACGCGGTGTTTGCCGATGGTTTGAGGGTTGTCGGAAACGATAGGACCGCACACCACATAGACATTTTCATGTTGCCGTGCCCAAGTCCAGATCTGCTGCTCGAGGGTTTTCCATACTCCGCCGTTGAGATTGTGGTTTTGCGGACAAATATTTGACATATAGAAACTTTCGCGCATGGCGTTGGCATCCCACTTCATGTCACCCGCCGGAGCCATGTGCCCACGGTCGTAACCGGAGCCGTTGTAGTCCCAATATTCCGGACATACGCCTTTCACTTCGGGGTCCACCTCAAAGTGTTGGTACCGTTCCACTTGCCCATAGCTTTCCTTTTTCGTCAGTTCGTAGGCCACCCAATTGGGAATGCGCCATTCGGGATTGTAACTTACGGTAAATCCTGTGTGCGCGATGACTTGCTCTGGGCGTGATACGGTGAAAACAGGAATCTCCAGGGAGTCCGATAAGGCTACCTGCACGGAAGTGGTATTGTTTCTTCCGTCTATACTTTTGTGTTTCAATACAAAAGAAAGCAATACGATAAGTCCTGAAATCAGGATGATGCAGAGTAGGGGAACGAGAATTTTGTTTCGCTTATGCATGATTGTTGTTTTTTTCTTCCGTCAGTGCCAAACTGATGCGCTTGCGCTCAAGTTCCACACTGAGCACTTTGACCATTACTTTCTGATTGAGATGCACGACCTCGTTGGGCGATGCGATGCGGTGGTTGGACATGTTGCTGATGTGCACCAAACCGTCCTGATGGATGCCAATATCGACAAAACAACCGAAGTTGGTGATGTTGGTGACGATGCCGGGCAGCACCATGCCGGGCACGAGGTCCTCCATCTTCTGCACATGTTTGTCAAACTCAAACATTTCATAGTGGCTGCGCGGGTCGCGACCCGGTTTGGCGAGTTCCTGCATGATGTCCTTCAAAGTGGGCATTCCCACGGTGGCGGTCATATAATGCGATAAATCAATTTGTTTGCGCAGTTCCTCTTTGAGGATGAGGTCGCCGACAGTGCAGTTCAGGTCCTTGGCCATGGCTTTCACGATGGCATAGGATTCAGGGTGCACGGCGCTGCGGTCGAGGGGGTTCTCGGCATCGCGGATGCGGAGAAAACCGGCGGCCTGTTCAAACGCCTTGGCGCCGAAGCGGGGCACTTGTTTCAGCCCCTCGCGCGAAGCGAAAGGACCATGCTCGTTGCGATAGTCGATGATGTTTTGCGCTAATGCGGGACCCACACCGGAAACATACGACAACAGTTCCTTGCTGGCGGTGTTCAGTTCCACGCCCACATGGTTGACGCAGCTCTCCACGGTGGCTTGCAAACTCTCTTGCAGCCGTTTTTGGTTCACATCGTGCTGGTATTGGCCCACGCCGATGGATTTCGGGTCTATTTTGACCAGCTCGGCCAGCGGGTCCATGAGGCGCCGTCCGATGGATACGGCCCCGCGCACAGTGACATCGTAATCAGGGAACTCCTCGCGCGCCACGGCGGAAGCGGAGTAAATGGAAGCACCGCTCTCGTTCACCATGTAAGCTTTCACATCCCGCTCAAAGGGGATGAACTTCACGAACTTCTCGGTCTCGCGACCGGCGGTGCCGTTGCCAATGGCGATGGCGTCCACTTTGTACTGCAGCACCAGCCGCTTCAACTTGTCGGATGCCAGCTTGTATTGGGCCACGGGAGGATGCGGATAGATGGTCTCGTTGTGCAGCAGTTTGCCCTGCGGGTCCAAGATGACCACCTTGCAGCCCGTGCGGAATCCCGGATCTATGGCCAGCGTGGTGACTTGTCCCAAAGGCGCGGCCATCAGCAGTTGGCGTGCGTTTTGCGCAAAGACTTCTATGGCTTCCGTGTCGGCCTTGTCTTTGTACAGTTTACGCATCTCGGTTTCCATTTGTGGCTGCAGAAGCCGTTTGTATGCGTCGGTTACCGCTATCCACACCTGTTGGGCGCAGTTGCTGTTGTTGCGGATAATGGCCCGTTTCAGCATCTCCAGCGTTTTCTCCTCATTCGGTTCTATGGTCAGGCGCAGAACGCCTTCCTCCTCGCCGCGAAACATGGCCAAGATGCGGTGGGATGGGGCTTTTGCCAGCAATTCCTCCGCATTGTAGTAAATCTTGAACTTCTCGCCCTCATCCACTTTGTCTTTGATGAGTTCGGAATAGATGCGGCTGTGTTGGCGGAAGGTGTTGCGCAGGCGCGCGCGCACGGAGAGGTTCTCGCTGATGTGCTCGGCGATGATGTCGCGTGCACCGGCCAGGGCCTCTTCAATGCTATGAACGCCTTTTGCTTCGTTGACAAATTGGGATGCCAAGCCGTGCAGGTCCATTTCTTTCTGCATCGAAATGGTCTTGGCCAGTGGTTCCAAACCCTTCTCGATGGCCATGGTGGCGCGGGTTTTGCGCTTGGGACGATAGGGCAGGTACAGGTCTTCCAACTCGCTCATGCTCAACACTTCGTTGATTTTTGCCTCCAATTCGGGAGTGAGTTTTCCTTGCTCACGAATGGAATCCAAAATGGCGGCGCGCCGTTTGTCCAACTCCACCCATTTGGTGTGCAGTTCCTTGATTTGGCCGATTTGGACCTCGTCCAAACTGCCGGTGGCCTCCTTGCGGTAGCGGGCCACAAATGGGATGGTGGCACCGCCTTCCAGCAGTTCCAGCGTGTTTTTAACCTGCTCCTCGGTAAGATGCAGCTCTTCCGCAATACGCTTGGCGTACTTTTCCATAGCCATTGGTTAATTATCTATAAATTAACGGTTTCGATGGCGCGCATGGTGCGGTTGTGCACTTCTTCTATGCCAATTATATCTATCATGGTGAACAATTCAGGACCTTTTGCGGTGCCTACAATGGCGATGCGCAAGCTGTTCAGCACCTGACCCATATTCAGTTCGTTGTCTTGAATGTACTGCATCACCATATCATGGGCTTTGTCCTTGTCAAACGGTTGTATGCCGCACAACATTTCGTCAATGACGCGCAGTTTCTCGCCCGTGCCCTCTTTCCAGCGTTTCTTCAACGCTTGCGGGTCGTATTCGGTGGGGGCGACGAAGAAATAGCTGGCTTGCTCCCAGAAATCGCCGAGGAAGTTCAGACGGTCTTTGATCAGGTCGGTAACGGCATCCAGATATTCATCGGTACAGGAAATGCCCTTTTCATCCAGGATTTTACGGAAATGCGGGCGGAGTTCGGCGGCGGGTTTCATCAGGATGTACTCGTGGTTGAACCATTTGGCTTTGTCCAGGGAGAATTTGGCGCCGGCCTTGCTGATTTTGTCGATGGAGAACAGGTTGATGAGTTCGTCCATGGACATCAGTTCCTGGTCGTTGCCGGGATTCCAGCCCAGCAGCGCCAGCATGTTGATGACGGCTTCCGGCAAGTAACCCGATTCGCGGTAGCCAGAAGAGGTCTCGCCCGATTTGGGATCATGCCATTGCAAAGGGAATACAGGGAATCCGAGGCGGTCGCCGTCGCGCTTGCTCAATTTGCCATTTCCGTCGGGTTTGAGCAGCAACGGAAGGTGGGCGAATTGCGGTGCCTCCCAGCCGAAAGCCTTGTACAGCATCACATGCAGCGGTGCCGAGGGAAGCCATTCCTCACCTCGGATCACATGCGAAATCTTCATCAGATGGTCATCCACAATATTGGCCAAGTGGTAAGTAGGCATACCGTCGGATTTATATAAAACCTTATCATCCAAAAGATTAGAGTTGATAACCACTTCGCCGCGAATCAAATCGTGCACATGGATGTCGGTGTCGGCGGGGTATTTGAAGCGGACCACAAAATGTTCGCCGGATGCCAGTCTGCGTTGCACCTCTTCTGCAGGCAAAGTAAGTGAGTTCACCATGCCCATGCGGGTGTTGGCGTCGTATTGGAAGGTTTTCTTCTGGTTTTCAGCTTCCTTGCGTTTCGCATCCAGTTGCTCGGGCGTGTCGAAGGCATAGTAGGCCCAGCCGTCGTTGACCAGCTGCTCGGCGTAGGGCTTGTAGAGGGCTTTGCGCTCGGATTGTTTGTACGGACCGTACTCGCCGCCGATGCCGACGCCCTCGTCAAAGGCGATACCGAGCCATTGGAAGGCCTCAATGATGTATTCCTCGGCGCCTTCCACGAAGCGGGTCTGGTCGGTGTCTTCAATTCTCAGTAGGAAAGTGCCGTTGTTTTTCTTGGCAAACAGGTAGTTGTACAATGCGGTGCGCACGCCGCCTATGTGTAAAGGCCCTGTAGGACTGGGCGCAAATCTGACTCTTGGATTCATATTCGGATTGTTTTTTTTTGAGCTGCAAAGATACGGAAATTTCAAAAACCTTGGCGTGTGTCGATGTGCTGGCTGATGTTACCATCATCTACAGGGGCTGTGTTATTTCGCATGGTTTGTGGCACAGCACTTCCGTGCTGCGCTGTGTATGGGCGCTGCCTCCGGCAGCGGGAGGTGGTGAGGGTGGTTAGTGTCGTGCTTTGAGGTGCGAGTTGTCGGGGTGCTCGTTTCTCACCGCACTGCCGTGCGGTGTTACCAGGATGGCGCTGCCTCCGGCAGCGGGATGGAGTCCCCCTATCGGACTATGATGCAGCTTAGTGTCATGGTGAGCTGGTTTAGGGTAACCTCGCACTTCCGTGCGAGGTTATAGTGTCAGCCACCTTACAGCACAATAATCCGATGATACCTGCGTTATAACTAACAACAAAGAAAACAAAACTATGAGCTACACACAACTTTACTATCACATTGTCATCTGCACTTATCGCAGAAAACGCACTATCAATGAGGAGCATGAGCGGGAGCTGTACTCTTTTATCCATGGTATGTGCAAGAATCGAGATGTCAAACTGTTGCGTATAGGCGGGATGCCTGACCATGTACATCTATTTGTCGAACTGCCCTCCTTGCTGCCCGTAGGAAGGTTTGTCCAAGCGGTCAAATCGGTAACCAGTGCTTGGCTGAAGGAGAATCCGCATTTTCCCGGTTTTGACCGCTGGTCGAAAGAGTTTGCTGCTTTCACCTACTCGGTACGAGACAAGGAGATGATAATCAACTATATCCGAAAACAGAAGCAGCACCACAAAAAGAAGTCGTTCCCTGACGAGTACCGGAAGTTTCTGGAGGATAACAAAGTGGAGATACGGGAGCAGTATTTTCTCGCTGATTGACCTGTAGCGGACCATTTCAGATAGTCTTTGCGAGTGGAGGGACGGAATACATTTCTTTATAAAACAAAGATTATCCCCGAAAGAGAAAAAATGTGTATTTTTGCCAAAATTTGTGAAGAAACAATGCGTCAAAGAACCCTTGTTCTCTTTTTTGTTTTTATTCTGACTGGAACCATTCTATCGGCACAGGAGAAGAGACATGTTTCCCACGATGTGACAACAAGGCTACAGCCGGAACCTTCTATAGACAGCACCATTCTAAGCGAAATCAAGGATAATAATATCCATGGCGATGTCGTAAAGATTATAGAGACCCAAGAATATCACAAAAATCCAAAATACGATTATACAGGGTATTATTTAATTGAACGTGATAAGAAATACAGCAAAGATATCTTGTACACAACTACTCCAATAATAACAACTACCTTTTCATATAATTCCAACGGGAAAATTATCGGTTTCAACCAGGACATTGTAGAAACCACCTTTTATAAGAGAATCAAAACCAAAGTGCTGCTATCAACCAATGACCAACAATCCGTTAACAAGAGAAGGAGACACATTAAAAGTTCCGTCATAAAACCCATACACAATTTCAGCAGAACCATACACAAGCATTTTGTCATTAACAACGAACTTTCTGACTTTGAAATACAGGAGGAGAAAGAGAGCGACTATTCCTGCCAACATGATGCCCAAGGAAGACTCGTTTGCATAGAAGGGGAATTTCTGGGAAGTTACAACCCCTATCCTAACCGATGCTGCAGTATTATGATTCCTATCCGTAAAGTCACTTTCAAGTATGACGAGCATGGGAACCTATGTGAAAAATATTATTATACAGGAGACGGTATTACTATTGTCTACTCATTGGTTTGGAGATATGAGTATGATGATGTGGGGAATTGGGTGAAATGCTTGCACTACGAAGATGGTTTCCTAATCAAAAAGAGCGAGAGGAAAATCTTTTACCCGTAGCTATTGATGACGGTTTTTTAAAATTATTGTATTTTTGCACCATAAAAACAAACGATTATGGCACTGTTTAATTTCAACAAACCCGAACCCCGCGAGTTCAATTACAAACCTCGCTTCTATACCCCGGACGAACAAAAACCTACGGATGACCACCGCAGGGATTTCGCCAATGAACTGCACCGAGAATGGAACAGCAAACGCCGCCACGACAAGAATGACAAGCATATCCCGTGGCTCACCATCGTGACCATGCTGTTCTTCGCTATTGTTCTGGGTATCATATTTTTTAAATTTTTCGCATAATCTCGTAAAGACGCACGGATGTGCGTCTCAACAAACAATATGGATATCATAAAACTATTATCGGATGCGGTGGCTAACCAAATTGCGGCCGGTGAGGTGGTGCAACGGCCCGCCTCCGTGGTGAAGGAACTTCTGGAAAACGCCGTGGACGCCGGAGCAACCTCCATCCAGCTCATCGTGAAAGATGCCGGACGTACCCTGATACAAGTGATTGACAACGGCAAGGGCATGTCGTTCAACGATGCGCGGTTATGCTTCGAGCGGCACGCCACTTCCAAACTGCAGAGCGCTGACGACCTCTATCATATTACCACAAAGGGATTTAGGGGCGAGGCCATGGCCTCTATAGCGGCTATCGCCCATGTGGAACTGAAAACTAAACGCCCGGAGGAATCTACCGGAACGCTCGTCCTTATGGAGGGCTCGCAGGTGAAAGCGCATGAGGTGATTGCCACGCAGGATGGCACCTCCGTATCTGTGAAAAACCTCTTCTTCAATGTGCCCGCGCGCCGCAACTTCCTCAAATCCGACAATGTGGAGATGACGCATATTGAGGAGGAGTTTTATCGCGTGGCGCTGATTCATCACGACTTGGAATTTTCACTCTATCATAACGGGAAAGCCCTTTTGCAACTGCAACCATCCAATTTCAAGCAGCGCATTATCCATATTTTCGGCAATCATTTCAAGGAGAAACTCTATCCGGTGGAGCAAAGCACGGAGTTTATGAGCATTACCGGGTTTATCGCAAAACCTGAGAATGCCAAGAAGAAGAAAAGTGAGCAATATATGTTCATCAACCACCGTTATGTGCGCCATAACCTGTTGAACTATGCGGTGGAAACGGCCTATCAGGAGTTGATCCCGCAAGGATATAGGCCTGCGTATTTTATTGAGATAGAGATAGATCCTTCGGCGATAGATATCAATGTGAGTCCAACCAAGGTGGAAGTGAAGTTGCAGGATGAGAAGCTGATGTTCGGTTTCCTGAATGCGGCGGTGAAGAAATCGCTGGGCACCATGTCGCTGACTCCGCAGTTGGATTTTGACACCGAGCAGGGACTTGTGCCTCCGGAGCGCCCGGCCGGACATCCTATCGTGATGCCGAGCACCGGAGTAAATCCCAACTACAATCCTTTCGATACCGTTCCTGCCCGCCCGAAGACCAGCGGCTCTTTCGGCGGTTTCTCTTCCGGAAACGCTTCCTGGAAAGAACACACCAGTATGGGCGGATGGGATGATTTTTTGAAAGGACTTAATACACAGACGGTTGAAAACAATGAAGGCCGCCAACTTGAATCGGAGGAACTGATATCCTGCGCTGACGAGGATAGTAAAACCGTCATTCCCGAGGACCTGGAATTCTTCGTTATGGGTGGGCGATATGTGTTTTTCAAGCAAGATGACCAGGCATTCATTGTGGATGTTTTGAATGCTCGCGAACGCATTCTTTATGACCGTTATCTTTCGGCGTTAGACAGCACCCCAATCCGCGTTCAGCAGAGTCTTTTTCCGGACACCATAACTTTGACACCCGCGCAGGCCGATTTGGCGGACTCGTTGAAAGAGGATTTCCGGAAACTCGGGTATGAGTTGGAGAAGATGGACAACACACATTTTGCTGTCAATGGTACGCCAAATGATGGTGAAAGTGGTGATATCCAGTCGCTTATAGAAAACGCTTTAGACTCGTTCAAGTCGAACCAGTTCCTGTATCGGGCGGACAAAAACCGCAACATGGCCATTTGTATGGCGCGGCAGAACCGTAGCCGTTATCCCGTGCCCAAGAGTGCGCCGGAGGTGCGGGCATTTTTGGAGGAGTTGTTCCGCTGCGATTGTCCGGCCACTTCGCCTTCGGAAAAGAGTATTCTTCATATAATTGGAACAGAAGAACTTAAGCGCTATTTTGAGTAGGAACAATGAACCGTATCGAGATTGACCATATTACTTTTGGATATGACAAGTCGCCGTTGTTTCAGAACCTGTCGGCTGAAATTGCCGATGGGGAATTCTGTGCTCTGATGGGCCCCAATGGTTCTGGCAAAACCACGCTGCTGAAGTGTATTTGCGGGCTGTTGTCTTTCTCGTCTGGAGACATTCGTGTCAATGGGAAGTCCATCCGCGACTATGAAACGGTGGAACTGGCCAAGTTGATATCGTATGTGCCTCAGCGACAAGATAATGTGTTTGACATAACCGTCTATGACCTGGTGATGATGGGGTTGTATCCTTATCAGAAGAAGTGGCAGTTGCCCACGATGGAGGATGATGCGGTGGTGTGTGAGATGTTGAAAAGGTGCAATCTCACGCATTTGCGAAGCCGTTTGTTGCGGGAGTTGAGTGGGGGAGAGCTACAGCGTTCGCTCATTGCGCGCGCCATGGCGCAGCAGACGCCCATTATGCTGTTGGACGAACCCTTGTCCAATTTGGATGTGTCGCACCGGTATGAGATTATGGATATTTTGTCGGGGCTGAACCGCCAGGGGGTGATGGTGGTTATCATCATGCACGATTTCCCGATTGCCATAGAGTATGCCACGCACGCCTTGTTGGTGAAGGACGGTGTTGTTTTGCAGCACGATGTCAGGGATGCGGTGCTCACGCCGGAGAATATCCGGAACTGTTTCAATTTGGGGGACGGGTTTGAAATATTAGCGAATGGGCATATTTCCAAAAGAAGGTTTTAAATATCTAAATGACAATTATTTAGAAAAACTTATCGGCATAAAAAGGACTGAAAGGGAAAAAATGTTATTTTTGCGCTCTGTTTTGGAGAGATGGCAGAGCGGTCGAATGCGGCGGTCTTGAAAACCGTTGAGGGTCACACCTCCGGGGGTTCGAATCCCTCTCTCTCCGCCAAGAAGGAACTCAACGAGCAGTCGTTGGGTTCTTTTTTTGTTCGCCGACGCGCAATCAGCTGGCACGATTCGGTGGCAAAGTGCTGAAATTCAACGATGAATGTATTGCAAGACAACGACGACGACTGGAGATGCAGTACTGCTGCCGCGCAACAATCCAGCCTCCCAAGTCATTCGTTTTTTTCGCAAAAAAATGGTTCAAAAGTGTGACCGACCTTTTCTCAATTTGTGACCAACTTTTGTCTTTCTATATTGTTAATTAAAAGTATGTTAGATATGAAAGTAAAAATTCTATGTAGAAAGAGCAAAAAGAACAAAGAAGGACTTGCGCCAATTGAAATCAGTATCACAGCAAAGGGAGTTTGGAAATTACTCTCAACAGGCAGGAAGATTGCCCCCAAGAAGTTCTCCTGCAAATCGGAAAAAGTCAAAGGGGGTGAGGAAGAACTGAATGAATACCTTTCAGCCATTCGCTCCATATTATATTCTATAGAAACATTTTTGATTAAAAATGGGATATGTGTACTACCGATGCCATCATAAACACCTTTCGTAATGGTGATTTGGAGAAGTCAATAACAATTTCTCGACTTTTTGAAATTCACAATGAAGGTATAAGAAAGAAAGCAGAACAGCGACTGATAAGCATATCAGTCTTACAGAAGTACGAGAAAACCAAGCAAAATGTGATTGATTATATTCGAGAAGAGTTAAAAAGGGACGACATACTCATTCAAGAGATTACCCCAAACTTTATCGGATACAACGGACAGGTTCATGAATGGTGAACCTATCACCCATTACATAGTCTGTATCGTCTCAAAAAACTCAAACGCCTTGTATATTTCCGAATAGGATTCCCCGTTATGCCCGAAATCCTTGGCTCTGGTTTTCGCCAATTCCAGTTTTTCCTCTGAACATAAATCTGAGACCCATTTGATGTTTTGCAAAAAAACGGACCTCTTCTCGTAGTCTGGGATATGTTTGCTCAACTCTTTTTCCGTTGCAGCGGAATCCTTGAAAAACCTATTCGTATTCTCATAATGCAGCAGAAACCAATATTCTATGGAAGTAAGACTGTCGCAAAGCAAGACATTCTTTTTGTTGGAATATTTCTTGCGGATTGATTCCAGCTTCCTTTTTTCGGCTTCATTCCGACTAGCGACATCGGCATCAAACACTGCGATGGCATAACCTCCGTCTTTGATGGCTTCCGCAATCTTTTTGTCAATCTCCACAAGCGATGTAACGGAAAAATAGTACGGCTTTATCGTATAATGGTAGCCAAACAAGGTTCGGATATGCGTAAAGTAGTATTGTTCGGTTAATCCTTCTCCAATAATCGTAACCGAACGGCGCTTTTGTATTCTGTTTTCAATCTTTCTGGCCATCTTGTTTAGAGGTTGATTTGTGGAAATGCCCCGAAGTTTCCTTGATTGTATGCTTTTTGAATAGAAGACAAGCGGTTCAAGCCCCTGAATTCAGCCAACGAATAGACATCGGTATGGCCGGAGGGGAGTTTTTCGGTAAACCACACGCTGTCTTTCCGGAAGATACGCTGGTCATTTTGTTTTGTCACCTCATTGAGCAGTGGGTCATAATGAGTGGTGACAAGCAATTGTGATCGAGACTTGTTTCTCAGGAAATTCAGCAAGATGAACTTCACCAACTGCGGATGTAACGAGCACTCCATTTCATCAATGGCAAGAAAAGATTCACTGTTAATACATTCGTAAATAGCCGTTTCAATGCCAAAAGTACGAATTGTGCCCGCAGATTCCTGATATTGGTTCATTGTGTATCTCTCCGCAGAAAGATTATCCTTGACGGTATGTTCAAAGAGTGTTCTTCGTTGTTTTATGGTACGCTCTTTCATCATCCGTTCTTTCTCCTGTGCGGGAATATCTTCATTGTTTAAGATATAATTAATGTATTCGTCTGGGACAGCGTTGCTGACAATCTCTGTGGTCACATCAGAAATGTTGAAGTCTGCCTCGCGCATAAAATCTATTATATGAGTATGTAACAGGGCATTCTCCATATTTCTCTGTTCCGCATATCCAAACAAGTTCGATCCCGGTTCAATTACAGGCATCAAATGTGATTTCAACCAGTTTTTCGCCAAATCCAAGTCAGGTATCTTCGTGTTCACTTTGTCACGGGCGGCAAAAACGGACATGTTGCGGAGGCATTCCAACGAAATCTTTTCCCGTTCAGCGGCACTGACACGAATAGCTGCGGGGTTGAAATGGATAACAGACATGCCATCGTTCAATTCCCTGTGGAACAAAAGCGTAGGTTGCACACTCTTGTAAATGTACAACTTCTCCTCATAGACCTGTTGTGTGTCCAGTTTCAACGTGTACCAGTACTTGGTTTCGCCCGCATAGAACACAAGCTCAAATTCAGACGGTTGCGAAGGTGTTGCTTTGTCTAACAGGAAAGGTTCGGTACGTGTTCCTTCATTGGCATTTTCGGGCTGGTAGAAGAAAAAATAGCGCAGGAAAGCCATCGCTTGCAGCAAATTGGACTTGCCCGAAGCATTGGCTCCATACACCATCGCAAAACGCAAGATTCGCACTCCTGGAGTGACCTCCACCACCTGGTAATCCTCGGCAAAAGTGTCCTTCGTTGCTTCAAAGCTGAAGGTCACCTCGTCTTTGAACGACAGGAAGTTTTTGACCTTTATTTCTTGTATCATAGCACTCACTATTTTAGGCTGCAAAAATACAAAAATAAATGAAATCATCCGTTCTATTTTTAAGAATGGATGATTTTATGTAAATATTGAAAATAGAATTCATATTCTGCTATAGATTGCCATTCAAAACTTTTGTTACCTCTCGGTTTCAACATCAACATGCTGACGACAATCTGCATCCTCATCAATCAAAGAACGAAGTACCTTCTCGAAATTACGAAGTTCCCTATCTTCCAACAATTTTTGTTCATTTGATTTTCCGATATGCCCTTTTCTTAAATACATTTCTATGGCTTTATCCAAGCCATTTAACGTGGTGGGCATATCACTGAGAATAGCTTGGTTATAAACTGTGTCAATAGCCACATATAATGGGTATGACCTTGACGTGGATTCTATAGCTATTGGATTGAATTTCTTTTCTTTGTAAAATACATTTGCCTTCTTTTTTATGTCCGAATCCAAGTCTTTTGGCAAGACGATTTTGAACTTATAGGACGAACAATTATTTTTATTAAGTATTTCGCTGTTGGCAGAAAGTGATTCACAGATTGGTTTAACAAAATTGTCGAAGTATCCTATTGCTAACACAGTGGAAGGCAACATACCTAAAACACCCAGATGCACTTTCTCTTCTATCTGTTTCTTTAACTTACTTAAACTGGAATTTAATGAGTTTTCGTCAAGTGATGATTCTTTTTTGAAACACCACTTCTTCGGCTTTTTATAGTTAAATGTTGCATGGGTGATACCAAACAAATCAGATGGCAATTTTACATTTCCCTCCTGTAAGATAAAGGCATTATCTCTTCCCAGTCTGCCTAAAAATAAGCCAAATTCAAACACTACATTGTCGCGAGGAGAATCAAATTGTTTTTCCCTTGATTTTGTGAAATCATCCTTTGTGAAAACCAGAATGCCATAATCAAACAGATTGGCTTCCTTAAGAAGTGTTTCCAGATAATTCTCGTTATACTTGAAAATGTCATCGGTCCACAGAGAACATTCAAATTCAGGAGAAAAGAAGTTTTTAACTTTCTGTGCGATATCCAACCCCTCTGTTGATGAACCAATAAATATACGTGCTTTCATATTAATCTCATGTATTTAAAATCGTTTTCTATTTGTGTTTTACCAATACTTCTTATTTCGTTTTCTATCGGCAAATGGCATTTTTTGTATTTTTTGCCGCTGTTACAATAGCATTCACCGTTTCTTTCAAACTTTGAATTGCCAAAAGAGTTTTCTAAGCAACGTCGCCAAACTTTATAATCACGGGAATGGAACAGTTCTGCATAAAACTCCCAAATTCCTTCACCACCGTGAGAGTATTCCTGTAGATATTTTCCTGTCTGCTTTTTGTACAGTTGATTGGCAAAATATGGGACAGCTATATTTTGGACAAACCAAACAAGATTTATGCCGTTTTTGCACATCAGCTTTTCCTTGGCGCGGACTGTTAGGCAACATGAACCGTCAGAGTACTTGTGCCAGTCAGCTTCACAAGGTATTTCGTCCCCAACCTCATACAATATGGGGAATGCATACGGGAAATCCGATGTCGGATGTATTTCTACAGAAAAACTACCAGCAACGATCCCTTCATCATCAGGAATATCCAAAATGCCTTTCAAATAGGGATCGTCTGAATCTGTTTTCTTTTGAAAGTTTGGATATTCCTTGATGAAGGAGTCTAATTGCTCGTTAAACGCTTTATTGTTTACTACCATTGTAATATGGTTTTGAGGTGCCAATAGCCTTGATTAGGCTTTTCGAATTCTCATCGCTCTTGTCCTCACCTAAAGGGAATCTCTCTCCTAGATGCTTTCGCCAAAGCTTGCTGGCTTTCAAATGATTCGGTTCTTCGATCGCCTTCTTTGCATCTTCGATGAATGAGGAAAGATTATCCATGAAGTTTTTCTTCTTCGTTTCCGAATAATCTTCAAACAGGTCATCCTTAGGCGTAGTCGGCATCAAACATCTGAAATTCTTTTTCAATTGTTTTTCAATCTCTATCAGAATATATTTCAAGGCGACATCATCCCGATCATTCTCTTGAAAACACTTCAATGACAGGACAGTCATGGCTAATCCGCAAGGCATTTCAGCACGTTTGTGGTCACACCAGGCCTTGAGATACTTGATAATTCTGACCATTTGATCAGTTTTATTATCTTTGAAATAATCCACAAACTCTTTAGGGTCATCCACCTGAAAGTCACTGTTCTTAACAGCAAGAAGCGGATGGTTGTCGGTGTTTTCGTCAAATACCATGACTGGCAAGTCTATGTTGTAGCCGGCTTTGTAATCCACGCGGATGCATTTCCTCTTGTGAGTTGGGGTCGCGTCAGTGGTTCCTTCAACGGCCTCTTTCACCCATCGTTGCAAAGTGGTGCCGGTAACATTGTCAGGATTACTGCTAAAATACACCCCGTCGTCCAAATCGCACGTGTCATCTTTTGTGCGAATTAACGTATTCAACTTGTAAGACCCCTGAATGTAGAATTTTGGGCTGTAGCCTTTGTGATTTTGTTCAAAAGATTTCCTGATCTTTTCTCTCAAATGCTCTCTTGAGTTGATCATCTTGGATTTCTTTGATTCCGAAACGGTAAGTTCATCATTGAACTCTTGAAAAAGGTAATTTAAATTGGCCATAGGCTAAAAGTTTTAATTAATAATAAAGTAATTACGCACCAAGCAAGGTGTACAAAATCTATTACAATAATTATGCCAAAAATAAATATTTTATATGGTAAATCTGCATGTACAATGCAAATATAAAATATAGAATATAATATTCTTGTTGTTTTAAATATAAATATGACATATTTTCAGCTTACTGACATTGTGTCAGCCAGCATAGCTGCCGCATAGCATAACCTTCTCCGAAGTTAAACGCAATGTAAGAACGGATATGGTTCGCTTTTGATATGGTTGGATATCTATTGGAGACCACCCACAAATCGCAATGATTTATGGGTTCAACACCATCAAACCTCCTCCAACCCCAACTCCTTCAAAAACGCATTATGCTTCACTTTTGCCTCAACCAACTTGCTGTTGATTTCGATCAATTGCGTATGTACGGCTTCTAAATCAACGGGCGGTTCCTGTTGCGCGAGGGAGACATAGCGGGTGATATTGAGATTGTACCCGTTTTCTTCGATCTCCTTAAAGCTCACTTTCCGGCTCAGGCGCGGGGTTTCCGTACGGTGCTTGTAAGTCTCCACAATGGTGTTGATGTGCTCGGGGGTGAGAACATTCTGCTTTTTGCCTTTCTCAAAAAGCTCGGCAGCGTTGATGAAAAGGACATCGTCGTTTTGACGGCATTTTTTGAGTACGATGATGCAGACGGGAATGCCGGTGGAGAAGAAGAGATTGGAGGGCAGACCGATAATGCAATCAATATTGCTGTCTTTGAGCAACTTGGTGCGGATGCGCTCTTCCGCTCCGCCTCTGAAAAGCACACCGTGAGGCAGGATGATGGCCATCGTGCCTGAGTCACTGAGATAGTGGAAGCCGTGGAGCAGGAATGCGAAATCGGCGGCGGACTTGGGCGCAACGCCATAGTTGGCAAAACGCGGGTCTTGCGAGGTCTCTTCCTTGGGGTCCCATCTGAGGGAGAAGGGCGGATTGGCCACCACCGCGTCGAAACGCAACTGCTTGGACGGGTCTTCTTCCGTCAGGAGCGGCCAGTCGTTGGTGAGGGTGTCGCCGTGGAAGATTTGGAACTCGGAGTCCTTGACGCCGTGCAACAGCATGTTCATACGGGCAAGGTTGTAGGTGGTGATGTTCTTCTCCTGTCCGTAGATGCGACCTATCTTGCCGCCGGATTCCTCCATCTGCTTCTTCACATTCAGCAGCAGGGAACCGGAACCGCAGGCAAAGTCGAGCACGCTGTTGAGACTCTTCTTGGGACCGGTGACGGGATCCTGGCTGTCGAGGATGACGATGCGCGAGAGAATGCTGGATATCTGTTGCGGCGTGTAAAATTCGCCCGCCTTCTGACCGGCATTGGCGGCAAACTGCCCTATGAGGTACTCGTAGGCATCGCCCAAAATGTCGTAGTCTTTGCTGAAGGTGACGAGATTCTCTTCCAACGTGGAGATGACTTTGCAGAGCATGGCATTCCGGGAGGTGTAATCCTTGCCGAGCTTTTCGGAGGCGAGGTTGATCTCAGAGAAAAGGCCTTGCAGCGAGCTCTCGAAAGATTCGTTCTCAATGTATTTGAACGCATCCTGAAGTGTGTCGAGGAGGTCCTGACTTTGCGTACGGGCCAGTTCGTAGATGTTGTTCCACAAATATTTGGGGTCGATGATGTAGTGCAGACTGCGCTGCATCTCGGCCTGGAAATCAGCCACATCGGCAGCGTTCTCGTCACACCAGGTCTTGAGCGGATTCTTGGTGTCCGGAAAATCACTGCCGAGGATTTTACGGGCCTCTTTCTCATAGTTTTCCGAAAGGTAGCGCATGAAAAGGAGCGACAGCATATAGTCGCGGAAATTGTCGGCGGTCATAGCACCGCGAAGATCATTGGCCACATTCCAAAGGGTGGCGAAAAGTTTTTGTTTTTCTTGGGCGTTGAGGGTATTGTTGTTTGCCATATATTATTGATTATTAATTATATACTTTGTTGTATCATTTCCTGTGCTAATAGTATCTATGATAGATTGTTGTGCATTAACCTCACTTTGATTCCTGCAGGATGATTCATTGCCATTCCCATATTTATTATACAGACCTACGAATATTGTTAATGCAACCCATAATATTGTACCAACAAAACTTTGTAATGAGCCCCACCAAAAATTATTTTTTTTTGATTGATCATAGTTGTCGTCAATTTTTTTTGCTATATCCTTTGTCAAATTCTCCCGTTCACCTTTGGCGCCGTTATCAAATCCTTCGATGTATTCTTTTATTTTCTCACCATACATATTATCAGATATCTGTCGTGCAGAATCCCAGTATCGATTTATTTCTTTATTCGTACAGTGAGAGTAGCGAAATGAATCTTTTATCTTTTGAATATCACTGTTTGTTGCCTTAGGATGTGATTTTTTATATGTTTCAACTTCATTATTTTTCTCAATTTTATATAATGCATATCCAATGTAACCTAAATATTCCAATCCTTTTTCCTTTAAAGGATCAACAAGTTTAGATAGTATTTGACCATCTGTCTCATATGCATTTGAAAAATCAAACTTTTCTTTTTTTGCCATAACTTTATTTTCCTAATATTTCAGAAACAGATTTCATAAATTCTGTATTGTTATCTTTGTGACAATTTTTAACATGGTAGCTAACACCATTCACATTAATTGTAATTCTAGAAATGACATCAGGAATCCTTAATCCTGTTCTATTTTGATTATTAACTGCAACATGTTTATTCTTTGCCGATATTTCATGTGTAATAGAATTACTTTTAAATGATCTTTTTCTCTTATTAGAATGCGAAGACAAGGTTGCTTTGGAAAAATGTTTTTGCATATTATTACGATATTAAAAGTGAATTGGGAAAGAGCTTCTGCATCAGCCCTTTCTTGTGCTCCTTGAGCGCCTCCACCTTCTCCTGCTGCGCGGCAATCCCCTCGTCCAATGACGAAAAACAAGAGGCGATTTTCTGCTGCTCGGGGAGAGAAGGAAAGAAAACTGTCATATTACTTAAATCAGTGGAATTAATAGCAGGGTAATTACCTCCAACACATTTATTAATGACTTTTTCAACAAAAGTGTCTGTGTGAAGGAATTGATACAAATATTCACTACAATCACTATATCTTATTTGAGCGTATCCTGTTGAAGCTACATATTCTTTATTGTCTTTCTTGAAAAAATGATAATTGTTTTTTTGATATGGACGTACCATTTGAAAAAGGATATCACCGTTTTTTAAAAGTCGTTGAGCTCTACTTGGGGCGTTAATCTTATCTATTTGATTCAACTTTAATAACACTCCTGATTCCACAGATTCTAAATCTATGTAGATGAATTGTTCTGGCAATGAATCCGATTTAGGATTAACTTCAGCTATTTCCCCCAACTTCTTCTCTTCCCACTCCCCTTCAAACCCCGGGAACCGAAGTTTGGGCGTGGTCTCCCCTTCCTGCGGGAAAAGTTGCTGCATCAGGCCTTTTTTGTGGTCCTTGAGGGCCTGCAGCTGGTCCGCCTCCGCCTGGATGAGGTCGTCCACACTGCTCAGACACTCGGCAATTTTCTGCTGCTCGGGGAGAGAGGGAACAAATATTGGCATAGCGTAAAAGTCTTCGGTACTGATTGCCATTCTATCAAATCTTGCACCATAATTTGCCACTTGTTTTAAATATTTATGCCAAAGCGTAGTACTAAAAAAATGTTCAAGATAGTCAATGTTTTCAGATTTAAAACGAAATACAGAATATAGTGGTGACATAATCCCACGTCCAAGCTTATTACGAGAAATGGGGCCTACTGGTGCTGAAGTGGAAATACGTGGGTTATACACAAAGTCATCTCTATCGACAATATGGTAATTGTCCGTGTTTTCTTTTACAGCAATGTCTTTGTCAAAATAGGCATTTTGATCAACAACACCTTCCGTTGCAGAATTTGTTAGAACGCGGGTCTCAGCCTTGTCTTTATTACGAAAATTGCATCTATCTGCAATTTCACCCAGTCTCTTTACTTCCCACTCCCCTTCAAATCCCGGGAATCTGAGTTCGGGAACCAATTTCCCCTTTTTCGTTTCGTTGTTCATTTCTAATTCCTAATTCCTAATTGCTAATTGATGTCCACTTCCTTATTTTCCATATTCCTAAATTTCCATCTTGTCAGTTATATCAACGGTGCCATGTACAGTGGGAGAAACAGCATGCCGTTCTCTTCTTTCAGATCGGCTCCGTGCAACACGACAGGAGTCGTAAGGTATTCGCCGAATTTCTCCACACATTTTCGCAATGACGTGAGGGTATAGCGCTGTGAAGATTTCACTTCAACAGGCGTGATGTTATGCCGAGTGGTCAATTTGCTTTTGGCGGTCAGAAAATCGATCTCCATACGGTCGTTTGCGTCGTCGCGGCTGGAATTGCTGTAGAAATACAGTTTGTGGCCATTGGTGGCGAGCATCTGGGCAACGATGTTCTCAACGAGCATGCCCTCGTTCACTTCTAATTTGTTGAGCAATAATTTCTGATAAAGTTCAATGGGCACTTTCCCGTTTTCGTCAAAAGCGTGGGAGATAAGCAGCCCCGTGTCGCCCATATAGCATTTAAGAGTGTTCCGTTCCATATTGAGACGGAGTCCTACATTAGGTGCAGTGCAATTATAGCAGATGTTCACAATGCCAGCGTCGGCAAGCCAGAAGAAGGCATCGTCGTAGTCGCGGTATGTAGCCCCGGTTTCCAATGCCGCCAAACGGAATTTCTTCTCGTGCTTTTGCAGTTGGGCGGGAATCTGCTCGAAGATGCTTTTCACTTTGTGCTCCAATCCTGCGGCATACTTGGAGATGTCGTTGGCATAAACCCGCAAAATGCCTCGTTTCACTTGGTCCACCTTGTCGAAATCCTTAGAATCAACAAACGCTTGAACAGCTTGCGGCATTCCACCCACAATCATATAGGTGCGGAAATACTCCATGGCCTTGCGATGGTGCACCCCCATCGGCTGGCGTTTTTCAAAACATTGCCGTATATAGGGCATCAACAGGTCGTTGCCAATGGCCCAAAGAAATTCTTCGAAGTCCATCGGAAACATCGGCATGGACTCCTCTTCGGAAGGGATGACAATATCACGCACGTTTTTCTTGATGCTGACAAGCGACCCCGTTTCAATATAATGGAACCGACCGTCGGCCACTAAATATTTGATGGCGGCGCGTGCGCGTGGACAAAGCTGCACTTCATCGAAAACAACAACCGATTTGCCTGGTGTGAGTCGCGTGCCGTAATGGATTTGCAGGTTCATCAGCAATGTGTCGAGGTCTTCCAACAACGTGTCGAACCAAGTCCAAACCACCTTGTCTGCCTTGTTGAAATCAATCAGAAGATATGAATCGTACTCGTTGCGGGCAAATTCTTCCACAATGTAGCTTTTGCCGATTCGACGTGCCCCTTCGATCAGCACAGCAGTTGCGCCGTTTCGTTTGTTTTTCCACTCTAATAACTGCTTGTAAATCTTTCTTTTCATAAAAAGTTTTCAGCTTTTCAAGATTATTGAATGTGCAAAAATACAACTTTTCAAGATTATCACGACCATAAAATTCACAGCTTTTCAAGATTATTCACGTTATCGATCGCTAATTGCTTCATTTCCTTTTTGTTATATCATTGAAGTTCAGGAACTCTAATATCGAATTTTTTGACAAGGTGGTCATAAATGTCGTGTAGCAGTTGTATGTTGTCCTCGTTGAGCGTCGTGGGTTCGAACATGGTGTTGCCGAAGTGCGAAAGCACGTTGAGGGCATTATGGTGGAGGCGGTTAAAGCCGTCGGCATCGGGATCGTTTGCGGCAAATTCTTGCCCTTCAAAATGGAATATGATGCCGTCAAGTACTTGGCCTAAGGGACCGTCTTTCATATTTCCTTGCCCGAGCACCTGCGCGAATTGCTCGATGATACCCCGCATGACATTGAAGTGATAGCGTTGAAGCAGAAACGGCTGCCGGCTGTCGTGCGCCTCCAGCTCTTTTTTGATCTGCGCCAACATGTGGAGATGATAAAAAGCCGGCGTGTGCTCGGAAAGAGGGGCACACAGAATCTCGTCCGTTCCGGAGCTGTCCCGGTAAAGATTGAGTCCGTAGCAACCTTTCAGTCCGTTCCGCATGGTGTTGTAAAACACCGTGTGGTGGGTGGAGATGACAAAGAATGGGTAGCCTAACGTGTCTTGAATGTTGGTGGCGGTGAATCTGCTGCAAACATCCTCGTGGCATTTGTTGATGAGCTCGAAAAGTTGGCTGGCAAAAAGGATGACGTTGTTGTCGTCAAGCGAAGACATGGGATCGTCTATGTAGATATAGCGGATGCCTTTGAATTTGCTGTCCCCCGTCAGAACCAGCTCCATAATATAACGGAACACGCTCCACACGAAGAGGCGTTCTTCACCACGGGAAATTTTGATATGATCGGCTGTTTTGCCGTTGTCCATCTTGCGGGAAAACCAGACTTCACGGGGTATGTTATCGCCCGTAACCACAAGTTTGCCCTCGTCGTTGTGGTAATTGTTTTCAAAGTGCGCTTCGAATCCGGACAGTGTTCTCAGATAGGAGTTGACGCCCTCGTCATAATTGTAACCGGAGAGTCCTTGGACCAGTTCAGAATCGGTATTGATAACCATATATCGTTCGGTGTCATTTTCAAGGTCATTATGCCATCTGAAAAGGTCTTCGGTAAAAGCGTTATAATAGAGCGTGTGATGTTTGCCGCCAACACGGTCTTTGTGTGCAAACCGATAAGACAGTCGGGTTTTGCCGGTACCGTTAAAGGCAAAGAGCAGTGCGCAGTTAGTGAATTGAACCCCTTTCTTGGGGTGAGTCCAGAAACCGAGCTTTTTTCGGATGGTGTCTATGATTTGATCTGATCCTTTCATACTTTCGTATTCCTATAAACGTTTTCAGTGTAGTTTTATTCCGTCACGTAAGCGCTAAGCCCTTCAATCTTGCGTCCTGAGGCGAACCGGTTGAAATGCGAGGCAAGATCCTTCATAAGGCTCTCTTTTGCAGCCTTACGTGCTTTCCAACCCATTGCGGCAAAGAGTTCGTTCAGTTTGTCTTCGTCAATGCGCGCAAAGCGAATGGTCTCGGTGATGAAGGCAAGCAGGCTTTCCTTGTCAATACCGTAATTCTCGGCCATGGCGGCAAAAGTCTCGTTAATCATCTTCTCCTTAAAGGCCTGATAACCGTCCTTCACTTCCTGGTCGGACATGGCAGTTCCGAGAGGCAACGAGTCGATATAGGCGGCGATATACTCTTTTTCGTCCGCCACTTCCGTACTGGAGGTGAGAATGGAGAGCAATTGCTCCTTGGTCATCTTTTGCTTGTGTGTGGGACGCGTATAGAGCGAGATCAGGTGCATGATGTAGTCGTAGTCAATCACCGTGGAGGCGAAGAGCACCAGTTCGAAGTCATAATCCTTGTACTTGGAATCTTCAGGGTTGGAGTTTTGGGCGAGATTCGCCTTTATCTCTTTGGCAGTTTCCAAATATGCGCCTCGGAAGGCACGGAGGGTGTCGTCGTCGAAGTCTTTCTGAATGGCCTGCTGCTGTTCGGGCGTAAGGTCGGTGTATTGGTCGAGCCGCGTTTTGAGCGCCTGAACCTTCTTGAAGGCTTCGATGAAGTCCATCTTGGCTTCGGTGCCGGCCAGATTGCCCACCTCGGCAGGTGTGCAGTCAAGATTGTGCCCGTTCATCGTGGATATGAGCGCCTGCACGGCATTGTGATAGTCTTGGATGACTTCGGAGGCCGGAGCCACGAGCCAAATTTTCTTCTCGGCTTCGACATCAGTGCCGGAGAAAAGCGTGATGGCCTCATCCACACGATCGCGGAGGTCTTTGTAACAGATGATGTTGCCGTAGGGCTTGGTGGCATTGAGAATACGGTTGGTTCTGGAAAAAGCCTGGATCAGCGAGTGGTGCTTGAGATCCTTATCCACATAGAGGGTGTTGAGGTATTTAGAGTCGAAACCGGTGAGCAGCATATCCACCACAATGACGATGTCGATTTTCTTGTCTTGTGACACGACGGAGTTAGGGTACTTCTGGTCCTTGATCCGCTTTTGCACGTCGCGGTAGTAGTCGTCAAAATTGTTCACGGAGTGATTCGTGCCAAACCGGATGTTGTATTGCGTAATGATACTGCTGAGCGCCGCTTTTTTCCCAGAAGGATTAGTTTGTAAATCCCACTTTTCCTGCTCAAGATCTTCTTGCAGTTGCTCTATGTCTTTGTTGCTTTCTGCCGGAGGCGTGAAAACGCATGCGATGTTGAGTGGTTGGTAATCCGGATCCGTGACTAACAGCGCGTCCTGCTTGCGCTCAAACAGACGGTGATAATCAATGGCTGCATCAATGGAGTCGGTGGCGAATATCGCATTGAACCGACGATGGTTGGTGGCAGCGTCATGTTTCGACAAAATGTTCTCGACAATGGCCTCGCGGGTAGGCGCGACAACGTGGCCCTCATTTTCAGCGTGGTAGTAGTCGATATGGAATTGGAGAACGTTTTTGTCATCAATGGCATTGGTGATGGTATATTGGTGGAGTTGTTTCTGGAAGACGTCTTTTGTGGTGACGTAGGAGGCTGTGGTACCGTCAATTTTTGTGTAGTAGCTGTTGTCTTCGAAGATTGGCGTTCCGGTGAAACCGAACATCTGGGCGTGAGGGAAAAAATCTTCAATCACGCGACGGTTCTCGCCAAACTGTCCCCGGTGACATTCGTCGAAAATGAAGACAATTCTCTTGTTCTGAAGCTTGCGAAGGCGCTCAATGTAATTCTGTCGGTTGTTAGGATCCAACGCAAGGCCAAGTTTCTGAATGGTGGTGACTATCACCTTGTCGGCATAGTCTTCGGAACACAGTCGGTTGACCAATGCACCAGTATCGACATTCTGCTCCACACAGCCTTCCTGGAATTTGTTGAACTCTTCGCGTGTCTGGGTGTCCAGATCCTTGCGGTCCACCACGAAAATGCACTTTGCAATGTCGCCGTTCCCTTTCAACAGCGTGGAGGCCTTGAATGAAGTCAAGGTTTTTCCTGAACCTGTGGTATGCCAGATGTACCCATTGCCGGAATCATTGTCCACACATTGGAGGATACTTTCCACTGCGTATATCTGATAGGGGCGCATCACCATCATCTGCCGGGTGCTTTGTACGAGGACCATATATCGGCTGATAAGACGGCCCAGCGTGCATTTGGGCAACATGAGAGAGGTGAAAGAATGGAGATCCAGAACCTTGTGTCCTTCGCGAGTGGCCGCCCGGCAAACCGGAAGGTATTGCTCGTCTGCATCGAATTTGAAAAAATCGTCGTTGTTGTTGGCGAAATAAAGCGTGTTGGAAGCCCCGTTGCTCACCACAAACAGTTGCATGAAGCACATAATCGTGTTGGTGTAGCCGTTACCCCGGTCTTTCTTGTATTTGGCAATCTGTTCAATGGCTTTGATGGGAGAGATGACCACATCTTTGAGCTCGATTTGAACCAAAGGAAGCCCATTGATGAGAATGACCACATCGTAGCGATGATTACTGTCTTCAGTATTGATACGAAGCTGGTTACAAACCTCGTAGGTGTTTTTACACCAGTCTTTGATATTGACGAGCGTATAGTTGAGCGGGGTGCCATCGTCACGAATGAACGTTTGTTTTTCGCGGAGCAACTGTGACGCTTTGAAAACATCGGGCGTGATGATTTCACCAAGGAGTCTCTCAAATTCGTGGTCAGAGAGGTGTACGAAGTTAAGATGCTCAAACTTCTCACGAAAGTTATTTCGAAGAGATTCTGAATTACGGATGTCGTTGCGATAAACGTAATTCAGTTCCTGTAATTGTTCGATGAACTGCTGTTCAATTTGTGCTTCTTTTTGACTCATAGCCTTGTTCTTGTTTTTGACGGTGCAAAATAACCACTTTCATGTTCAGCCATACTGAACCTATTCCCCATACCTCTCCAATTCCTTCGCAATCCTCACCTTTATCTTCTCCCGAAACCATTCCGGTTCAAGCACTTCCATATTTTCGCCGAAGGACAGGATCAGTTGCTCCAACTCGTAGTTCAGATACACTTCGATGGTAATGACGGCGCCGGTGGCATCTTCAGAGACCTTCTTTTGCGTGCCATGGAGCGGCTTGGTGCGGACGTACGGCCACGAGACCGGGGAGACCCATAACTTGACAAGAGTAGGTTCAGCGTTTGAATCTTTGGACACCCCGATCATCTCGTCAAAATAGTCGGCGAAGTTGATGCCAGCGGGTTGGAACGGCTCATCCGTCTCTTTGATGTCCAAAATACGGTCGAGGGCATAGTTGGTCAACGTCTCATAACCCTCATTCCTGGCAATCAGGAACCACCGCTTGTTGTACTGTTTTAGATAATAGGGATAGACCACGTATTCCACCTCCTTGTCCTGCCTGAAACTTTTGTAGGTGATGCACAACGTCCGCTTTTCGCTAATGGCGTTGAACAGCGGCGTGAAATGGTCCAGCCCTTCCAAATCCATGTTCTCGTCAAACCCGACCACCTCATCCGTGGAAACCTCATCGATTTTCAACGAAGCGCCCAAACGATCGGAAATCTCGCTAATCCAGTCGAACTGCGGCATCCCTTTGAACCGTTTCAGCAAGCAGAGTGTCTGGATGAGCTGCGCGGTCTCCTCGGGCTTCAGCAGCGGTCTGTAGATAGAAAAGTCGGGATCGGTATAGTGATAACGGATGTTCCGCCCCTCCCGGAAACTTTCCACATCCGCATTCGGTGCGTATATCCGTTGAATCTGTTCTATATCGCCGCGAATGGTGTTCATGGCCGACACAGGCGGAAAATCGTGTAGTTCCAACTCCTCATTGCATAATTCCATCATCTCCGCCATCGAATACTTGCGGTTTTTGTCACTCAGACAGCGGTCAATGACCTTGATGCGGAGATCTGCATTTTTGGAATTCGGCATAAAGGCTATTATTGTATAATTTTCGTTGCAAAAGTAGCATTTTTTGTGGAACATATTGACGACCGGTGAAAAGTAGTTCGTTTAATTGACCATTTAATTCGCCATTCCATTCCTGATCCAGAATTAGACGACAATCCTATTAAAGATTCTGTGCATATCGCCTAATATGTATTTTTTGTATTTTTGCAGGTTTAATAGAACTCTAAATTTGAAGAAATACAATAGTCGTTATGATACTATCATCTTTTAGTTACAAGACTTATGGTTGGGAATTGGAGGAGATGAACGCCTTGAATCTTACCAATCTGCTCGTCGGGAAAAATGCGGCGGGAAAGACTCGTACTATCAATGCATTGCAGAATGTGACCAGATTCATGCAAATGAATTCCATTGTTTTTGGATCAACCGATGGTTTTAAAACGAAAATGACTTTCGTGAATCCTCAGGATGAGAATTGGAGAATGGATTATTCATTTGAAATAGACAAAAGTGAGGTTAAGGCGGAAAAACTACAGTTAAATGGCAAAACGTTAATCAATCGGAAAGATGGAAAAGCTTCCTTTATGGGGGAGCCCATCAATCCACCTATTAAGAAATTAGTAGTACAGACACGTCGTGACAGAGAAGCGTACCCTGAAATTGAAGCTTTAATGGGATGGACGGAAGGGGTTGTCGCCGTTTCATGTTCAAATATTAATCCTTTTACGGTAATTTTAGGCAGCACTTCAACCATTGTCAATCCCCTTCCTTTTAGTACTTTGGTGGATTCGCTGAATGCGAGCATGAAGAGAAAAGTGCTTGAAAAGGCAAAACGGTTAGGGTATGATATTATAGGCTTAAAAACCGTACAAACAGGTACAGAAATACAATTGGTGTCAGTTAAGGAACGAAATATAAAGCACGACATCATGGATTTCCAATTGTCCAGTGGTATGATAAGAGTTCTCTATTTGCTTTGTTTTTTGGAATTCCTGAAACGCGGGGAAATGGCAAGTATATTGCTCATTGATGATCTGGGAGAAGGCTTGGATTATCAAAGAGCTACACTTTTGGGAAAGGAATTGTTTGAAGTTTGCGAAAACGAAGGAATGCAAATGATAGCCAGCTCGAACGATTCGTTTTTGATGGATGTGGTCGAAATCTCAAAGTGGCAGATTTTAAGACGCAAGAACAGCAAGCTTTCCGCCTTGAACCAAGCAAACTCGCCTGAATTATTCAACTACTTCCGAATGACAGGATTGAGCAATTTCGATCTGTTCTCGTCTGACTTTATCGACACCTTCTTGGAAAGGAGCTCCAAATGAAGTATGCAGTGTATGTTGAAGGACAGTCGGAGATGCTGTTTGTTGCCTATGTACTGCAAGAATACTCCAACTACGACCCCGCCAAGTGTGGCTTTCTGTGCATCAATTTAACTGCTGATGATTATGAAAGAATAAGTTTCCCTAAACAAGGGGACATGAATTCAGGGGATTACTATCAAATTGTGAATGTAAACAACGACAACCTTGTGGTGTCGAAACTCAAAAAAGACATTCCTGGATTGATAGCCCAAGGTTTTAATGTAATTATTGGCCTTAAAGATGTGTTCGGGGATCTTTATGGGCAGTTGATGAAGCAAAAGCCAGAAATAAACCGTGAAAAGATAATGGAAATGCACGCGGCGCAGATGGGTGCCATCAACGCTGACGGTTTTGATTGCCGTTTGCATTTTGCCATTATGGAATATGAAGCATGGATGTTGGCTCTGATAGAGCAATATGTGGTTTCTAAGGAAAAGAATTTGAGAGATTTATGCCAACAACTGAATATCAATATAAATGCAGACCCAGAGACAGACATTTACCATCCTTATCCTTTAGTTCGAAAGATATTCCAAGCTTGCGACGAAGATTATCATAAGCATGGAAAAGAGTCATTATCATTTCTTTCAACACTTAAACGAGATGATTATGAAAGACTTAGACGATCTGAAAAATGTGCTTCTTTTTCGAAATTCTTGGACAGTTTGTTGGGCGGTCAATGTCCCGTTTTGCCATAGAGATTATATTGTACGCTGTGTACCAGTCTCCGATTGGTTGCTGAAATATTCCTATCTTTGCCCCCTCAAAAGTACCCATAAAAAATGGTCATCCTCTTCAACAAACCCTACGGCGTGCTGAGCCAGTTCACCCCCGAGGCGGGACACCGCGCCCTCAACGAGTTCGGATTTCCGCCCGGCGTCTATGCCGCGGGACGGCTGGACCACGACAGCGAGGGCGCCCTGCTGCTGACCGACGACGGACGGTTGGTGAAACGCCTGCTGGACCCGAAGAATGCCCACCCGCGCACCTACCTCGCCCAAGTGGATGGCGAAATCACGGACGAGGCGCTGCAAAAACTGGCCAAAGGGGTTGTCATCAAGGGTTATCGCACCCGCCCCTGCAAAGCCGAGCGGGCGATGCCGCCGGATAACCTCTGGGAGCGCGTGCCCCCTATCCGCTATCGCGCCAACATCCCCACCAGCTGGGTCCGCCTCACCCTCACCGAAGGCAAGAACCGCCAGGTGCGCCACATGACCGCCGCGGTCGGCTTTTCCACCTTGCGGCTTATCCGCGTCCAAATCGGCGACCTCAGTCTGGGAGAACTCCAGCCGGGGGAGTGGAGGATTGTCAGATAAAAAAAACAGCAACCTATTCTGTAGGTTGCTGTTTCTTGTTGTTGTCATCAGTTTTTTCTTTTTTCTTCGGCAGCCGTCCCGCCTTTTTCAGCGCGGTGGACAAAATCCACTCAATTTGCCCATTCGCGCTGCGGAATTCGTCCGCGGCCCATTTTTCAATGGCATCGAAAATGTCGGAATCCACGCGAAGAGCGAAGTTTTTTTTCATATTCATTATTTTATTGTTGAGACGCACGGCCGTGCGTCTTTACAAATATTATTGGCCGTGCGTCTTTACGATAATCTCAGCCGTGCGTCTTTGCAATGATTATTGGTATAATGTCCCCGTGTTGATGACCGGTGAGGCGGATTCGTCGGCGCAGAGCACCACCAGAAGGTTGGAGACCATGGCGGCCTTGCGCTCCTCGTCGAGTTCCACGATCTTGTCCTCCGACAGTTTCTTCAGAGCCAAATCCACCATGCTGACGGCTCCTTCCACAATCTTCTCGCGGGCGGAGATGATGGCGTCGGCTTGCTGGCGGCGCAGCATCACGCTGGCAATCTCGGCGGCGTAGGCCAGGTAGTTGATGCGTGCTTCTACCACTTCAATGCCGGCAATCTCCAGATGCTTGCGCAATTCCGCTTCCAGCCGGTCGTTGATCTCCTCGCCACCCGAACGCAGGGTGACTTCCTCATCGTCGCGGTCCATGTTGTCATACGCATACATGCCCGCCACCTTGCGCAAGGCGGCATCGCTTTGCACCCGTACAAACGAGTCGAAACTCTTGACCGACTTCATTGAATTCTCCGTGATGGTACTGCGCACATCCGAATCCACTTCGAAACAGGCCTTGTAGGTGTCGTTGATTTTCCATACCAGCACCAAACCGATCATGATGGGATTGCCGTTTTTGTCGTTCACCTTGATGGGTTCCACATCCATGTTCTTGGCGCGCAACGAGAGTTTCTCTTTGCTGTAGAAGGGGTTGGCCCAGAAAAAGCCGTTTTGCTTCACCGTGCCGGAGTATTTGCCGAAGAAGGTGAGAACTCGGGACTCGTTGGGCTGCACAATCATAAATCCAGCCAAATCAAGGATATATACGAACAGGAGGAATGAGCCCGTGAGGATGGGCAGCAGGATCCACGCTGTTGGTTCGCCTTCCGCATCCAGCATGCAGTCGAATTTGGCGAAGCAAACAATCAGCCAGATGGAGAGTGCCAGCAGCGCAAGGTTGATGAAAAGGTGCAGAAAACCATTGTTTCCTGCGGTCATGGTTTTGTTGAATTCCTTGGATTCCATAATGTTATGTGTTTTTGAGGTGATTAAAATAATATCAAAATAATATCACCGCAAAAATACAATTTTTTTAATACGATAGCATTATGGGAAATTTTTTTTTTATTTTTCTTGACATTCTATAAAGGAACCTATTCGAATGCCAAGTTCAGCGTTATATTGTCCAGTGTCGTAATGATTCCAGTAGGAGCATTCTACCGCGGATTCACGGGTATCAAAATACACTTTGAGTTGAGCGGGATGTTCAGGATTGGAATGGGATAAGTTTTGGCTTATGTTTTTGTGAATGTCTTTTACATAGATAGGTCTTCCAACGCTATCCCATAACAGAGAGTCCACAACGGTATTTGTGAAGCCGGAATAGCATCGGCATTGGTGGATTTTCTGGCATCCCGACAGACTGAGGCCAGTGATGGCGATTATGGTAATGAGAATGATGCTTTTTTTCATGATGTTTGTTTTAGTTGATTATATTAAAATGCATATCCGATGCCTAATGAAGCGAACCCCTTGATGCCGATGCCGGCCTCGAAAGTGCCGAAAAGATGGTCGCGCCCCGCCCGTATGCCCAATGCGGTGAACTGGAATGAGGAGAAAGTTATGGGGAGTTTTTTGTAGTTAGTCATGATGCCATATTGGCCTCCTACACTGGTAGTTATTCCGGCGGCTAGCGCGGAGTACAGGGTTACATGCGGGCGGTTGAGGTAGGAGAATCGCAATTCCGGCATGATGGTGATAAAATGACGGTTCTCAACTATTTGATCCCAATATGTGTAATCGGTGAGCTGTTTGGCGTAAGCGTAATTGACCATGAGGCCAGCCCACAGCCATCTGGTCAGCCGGTAGTGATAGTTCAGGGAGATGGTGGGGCTGGCGGTGAAAGCGTGTGCAACGGCATCTTGAGTGTGGTATTGGCGTTTGTTGAGACGCATCCAAAATATGGCACCGAATGGGTCGCCGACTTCCAGACGGGCCTCGTGGCGCAATTTCATGCCCTCATCCGTGCTCCAGTGAGGACGCGCCCGCATTACCAACCGTTTCTTGCTGAAACTGTGGATATAAGCCATCTGTAAATAGAGGAAATGGTTGATGTGAGAATAGAATCGATGAGGTGTTGGAGAGTTGTCAGGACTGGAAATGTCAAACCACAAACCCTTTTCTTGCTCTTCAGTAGCCATATTTATTCCTGTGGTGAATCGCAGGAAATCCTCATTGGGGAGTTGGTAATAGAGCCCCATATCCAGCAGGATGTCTGCATACGGCATGTTTTTGTCGGCATCGGCAACCAAACGTTCTAATTGGCTTGGGAAAAGAGTGTGAGATCCAATGACATCTTTATGCATGCCGTATTCAAAGTTGAAACCTGTTATGAAGGTCTGTATGGGCAAACGAAGCCGTGCACCTGCACTGACAGTCAGCAAAATTTTTGGAGTGACAGGATAGTGAAACTCAAATTTCAGCGGAAGGGAAAAACCGTATTTTTTCAGATTCACGCCTCCTAATGTTCCATAGTTCAGTGCGGCGGACACCCCAAAGTAGTCGGCAAAATTGTAAGAGAACTCCAGCCCAGCATGGAAAGAAGGTAAAGGATATTTCCTTCTGAGTTCTTGGGTTGTCAGATTTTGAGTGGTGATAGGATGCATCACATCCAATTGTAGGGTGTAGCCGAAATGGAACCCGTCGAAGGAGTGTTCGGTTGGCGCAATGTTGGTGTGTGGGTTGTTGTCGTGGTGTGAGGTCAGGGTGCTGTCGGTTTGTGCGGTGGTCAGGGCGTTCAGTCCCAGGATGAGCAAGCCTGCGACCCCGTATTTTCGGATGCTGTCCATAGTGGCGGAATTTGTGGTTTCATCCATTAGGACGCGTTTTTCCAAAAAGGTTACGGTCTGTTCCCACATTTTGCGCAGCGAGTCGGGGGCGGAGGCGGCATCAGAGCCCTTCAGCTTGTAGAACAGTTCCTCCAATTCACGGTTGTGGATGTAGTCGGCCAGATAGAGCGTGTCGTGGATGCGCACGGTGTCGCGCACCTTAATAGTGTCATAGACCACCTGCCGGCGCACCTCGTACAGTGTGTCGGTGTGCTGGGCGCGTGCCTGCAAGGCGAGAACGAGCACCAGGAGCAGAGCCAATATGCGGATGTGATGGTTCATGGTTTGCCGAACAGATAGATGGTGTCTTTCACAATGTCGGTGTCGCGGACAATAACCGTTTCCCGAACCTCAACCTCTTGGGTAACCGTTATGGGCTTGTTTTTCGTGCTCTGGCGCACGCCATTGGCTGTTGCCGGTTCAGTCTCTTTGGTGCAGGTCTGCGCCGTGTCGGGGCAAGTTGCCGCTGCAGTGTCGGGTAGGGCAGGGGAGGTTTGCGACGGCTGGGTGCGCGCGATCTGCCATGCGCACGCGCCTCCCGCGAGCCCGGCGGCCGCCGCAAGTGCAATGGCGGTTTTGTGTGCTGCGAGTGTCACGCCTGCGCCGGAGGGCGAGGTGGCGGCCGCCTGCCGGATGGTACTGGCGGGTAGGGGTGCGCTTGGCGGCATTCGCAAGCTGCCAAGCCCCTTGCGGAAAAGTTTGTCAATGCCCGCAGGACGCGCGGAAGTCAAGGTGAAAATCATTAAAATCATAAGGATTCCTTTTTTGCGTTTTTCTTTTTCGTGGACTTTGGCGTGGAGAAGTTTTTTGAGGCTCTGTCGCGCTCGGAAAAGCAGCGCCTTTGAGTTGTTGGGCGTGATGCCGAGCATTTGCGCGATCTCGGTGTGTGGCCGGGAGTCGATGGCATACAACTCAAACACGGTGCGCTGTCGCTCGGGCAGTTTTCCGATAATCTCCACCAATTCGGATTGCGTGAACTCGGCTCCAGCCAGCCATGAGTCGTCCTCATTTTCACACATCGCATCGCTGACCGCTTCTTCATTTATGGGGACACTGTCCGTCCTTTTCCGCAGATAGTCAATGGATTGGTTGACGGCGATGCGTGTTAGCCAGGATTCGAACCGCCCAAACGCTTGGTATGTGTCTGCCTTTTCGATTGCCTTCAGAAATGCATCATGCGCCAAATCCTCGGCTGTCAGCCTATCGTTAACATACCGGTAGCACACTCCGATTATCTTCTGAATGTGCTTGTTATATTGCCGTTCCCAGAACTTCGCCTTGTCCATTTGCGATGTGAATTATATTATGACGCAAAAATAACAAAAGGTTACGCTGTTGCCGCGATTTTTTTTTAATATTATTGGCAATTTGTACCCTTCCGGTATCAATCGCGAGAACGCAGCCCCGCTATGATCCGCTTGATGGAAAAATACAAGAATGGGGATTCCAACAAGAAAGATGTTTAGCACTTCATCACTTTCTCCCGAAACTGCGCATATCCCGCCTCGTTGAAACGGTAATAGATGGGGGAATGTGGAGTGCGCTTCTTTCCATCTTGTGACGCCACAGTGGAAAGAATACCGGATGCGAGAAATCTTTTTTGGAAGTTGCGACGGTCGAATTCGCGGTCAAACACGGCTGAATAGAGCCGTTGCATTTCAGGCAGAGTGAAGGTGTCGTTTAGCAATACGAAAGCCACCGGCGAGGTCATGAAACCTAACCGAAGCATAAGACGGGCTTTGCGGTAGATTTTCTCGTGGTCGAAGGCCAGTTGGGGCATCTCATTAATAGGGAACCAGCGGACTTCCGCAGCGTCATCACCGGCCACCGCATGGATTTGGGATGGATGGATGGCAGACGCGAAAGCGGTGGAAATAGTGCGCCCGCGCGGATCACGGTTCAGGTCGCTGAAAGTTCCGATCTCCGTCATGTATTTCGTTGTCAGTCCCGTTTCCTCTTTCAACTCCCGCCGCGCCGCTTCCTCCAAAGTCTCGTCTTCATCCAGAAAACCACCGGGGAAGGCCCAGCATCCTTTGTACGGCTCGTTACCCCTACGGATAAGCAAGATGCTGAGTTGGGTGCCGTCAAAAGCGAACACCACATTGTCCACCGTTACCGCAGGACGCCAATAATCATACTGATAAATGCCTCTCTTTCCCATCGTTAATTCATGATTTGAAACCATTTCGCCGGCAAAAATAAAAAAAATAAAAATATCATGTGTAAAAAATACACACATAAACTTTTTTTTCTATCTTTGCCGCTTTATTGAACAAATGTACTGTGTGGTATGTAAATTGTTGTTTATTAATTGTTTAATATTTAATTTTAAAGATAAAAAAAGATAATTTTTTGCGGAAAATGAAAAAAAATATTCTCTTGGTGCTTCTGTTTTGCTCATCAGTTCTGCTGTTGAGCGCGCAAGCACAGGACTCCATCCATGTGGATTTGAACAGGGCGATTGAGATTGCCTTGTCGGAAACGCCCACGATGCGCATCGCGGACCGCAATGTGCAAATCAAGCAAATATATAAGAAAGAGCAGATTGCGGCGCTGTTTCCTGATGTGTCTATTGCGGCCAATTACAACCGCACGCTGCTGAAGCAGACCATGTCCATGGATATGGGCGGGCAGACGATGAACATCAAGGTGGGCCGCGACAACACCTATTCCGCCGGTGCCAACTTGAGCTTGCCGCTGATTGCCCCTGCCTTGTGGTCCAATCTCAAACTCAGTGCCATGGATATTGAATTGGCCCAAGAGTCGGCGCGTTCCTCCAAACTGGAACTGGTGAATCAGGTGAAACAGGCCTACTATATGTATTTGTTGGCCAAACAGTCGTACGATGTGCTGCAGAAGAGCTACGCCACGATGGAGGCCAGTAACCAGTTGGTTACAAACTCTTACAGTCAGGGGTTGGTGTCCGAGTTTGAGAAACTGCGTTCCGATGTGGCCTTGCAGAACCAGCGTCCTGCGGTCACCTCCGCCGCCAAGGCCATGCGCCTGGCTGCCATGCGCCTCAAGGTGCTGTTGGGCATGAATATGGACGAGCCCGTCATCTTTGATGGCGAACTGGTCGATTATGAGCAAGGTGTGCTCAACGCCACCATGCCCGATGAGAAAGATATGCAACTGGCCTACAATTCCGCCCTCCGTCAACTGGATTTGGGCATCCAGCAATTGGAGCAATCCAAGAAACTGATGATCGGTTCCACATGCCCGATGCTGGCGCTGGCGGGAAGTTTCCAGTACTCTGGCATGGGCGACGATGGCCAGCAATTCACGAATTATCCCTATTCGTATGTGGCCTTGTCGCTTCAAGTGCCCATTATCTCTTGGGTGGCTACCTCGTACAAACTCAAACAAGCGGACTTGAATTTGGCCAATATGAAAGACCAGCGGTTGGATGTGGAGCGCAACTTACGCATCGGGGTGCAGAGTTATCTGAATGACATGCAGCAGGCTATTGAGGACATTGCCGCCGACCGTGAAACGATGATTCAGGCACAGAAAGCATACGAAATTGCGCAAAAACAATACGAAGTGGGCATGAACACATGGCTGGACTTGAACAATGCCGAACTGACGCTCACCAGCACGCAACTCACCTACTGCCAAGCCATTTTCAACTATCTCACCGCCAAATCCAATTTGGATGCGACGATGGGAGTGGAAAGGTAAGAGATGAGAGACTGGAGACTTGAGACTTGAGACCCTGAGAGTTGAAGTTAATACCTTGAGAGTCTCGAAGAGACGAAACGCACAAAGTGCAATTAACCCCATACAAGCGACGAAGTCGCGCAGTGTGGGGAATGAGGATGAAGAAAGAAATCCTGCACAAGCGACTGTAAGGAGCGCAGTGTGGGGGAAAAGAAAAAGAGAATAATAACACACAATATGAAAAGAATCACCTACATAACTGTATCGTTGGCAATCGCCATGCTCGTCATGGGCGCTTGCAAGAAGAAAGAGGCCGTCACCACTGGTGACCAAAAGATGACCATCCGCACGCAGCAAGTGCATGTGGAGGATGTGGACCAGACTTACGAGTACACCGCTATCGTGGAGGCCAATGCCGTGAACAACATCGCTCCGCTTACAGGCGGGCGTATTGACCGCATCTATGTTGAAGTGGGCAATCGCGTGGCCAAGGGCAAGGTGCTGGTTCAGATGAATGAGAACAGCCTCAAGCAATCGAAAGCGCAACTCGACAACCTGAAGACAAGTTTCCAGCGCATTGACGAACTTTACAAAGTGGGCGGATGCTCCAAGTCGGATTGGGATGCGATGAAGACGCAACTTGATGTGGCGCAGACCACCTACGACAATCTGTTGGAAAATACACGCCTTATCAGTCCGATTTCCGGCGTGGTGACGCAGCGTAATTACGACAGCGGTGACCTTTACGGTGGCCTTCCTGTAGTGCAGGTTCAGCAGATTACGCCTGTGAAGATGAACATCAATCTCTCGGAAGCCCTGTTCAAACAGGTTAAGGTGGGCACACCGGTTTCCGTCAAGGTGGATGCTTACGGCGATGAGGAGTTTAAGGGCAAAATCAGTTTGATTTACCCGACGATGGATGGTGCCACGCACACCTTCCCGGTGGAGGTGCAGTTGCCCAACGCCGACAGTCGCGTGCGCCCGGGCATGTACGCCCGCGTGACCATCAACTTCGGCACCCAGAAGCATGTGGTGGTGCCCGACGAGGCCATCTTCCGCCAGCAGGGTTCCGGTAACCGTTATGTTTATGTGTATAAGAACGGCAAGGTCTCCTTCAATAAGGTGGAGATTGGCCGCCATTTGGACAAGGCATACGAGTTGATTTCCGGCAATGTGCAGGACGGCGACATGGTGGCTACCACCGGCCTCGCCCGTCTAAAGGACGGTTTGGAAGTGAATGTGGAAAAGAAATAATTTAATTTTTATTCCTTGAGCAGTCCCGTAGGGACAAGAGCTCGGTAGCCAAGGGTAAGGTGCGAGGAACGAGCGCCACCATCCTTGGACAATGAATAGACAAAAAAGAAATATGAGCTTATACCAGAAATCGGTCGCAAGACCCATCATGACAGGGTTGATTTACATTGCCGTCATCATCATCGGCATCTTCTCCTTGACAAAGCTGCCGGTGGACCTCTTCCCCCACATGGACAGCAATACCATTATGGTGCTCACCGTCTATGGCGGTGCCAGTGCGGAAGATATTGAGGACAATGTGTCCAAACCCATTGAGAATGTGCTCAACACCCTGAGTGACCTTAAGCACATCACCTCCAACTCCAAGGAGAACTATTCCATTGTTTATCTGGAGTTTGAGTACGGTGTGGATATAGAACAAAAAACCAACGATGTGCGCGACAAGTTGGATATGGTGAAGTCGGCGTTGCCCGATGGCGCCAACCAACCCTACCTGTTCAAGTTCAGCGCTGACGACATGCCCATCATGATGCTTTCGGTGCAGTCGGGACAGAGCACACAAGCGTTGTATAAGATATTGGACGACAAGGTTTCCTCACCCTTGAGCCGTATCAGCGGTGTGGGTGCGGTGTCCATTGCCGGTGCTCCGCAGCGCGAAATCCAGGTCTATTGCGATCCGTACAAATTGGAGAGTTACAATCTCACCATTGAAGCCATCGCACAAGTCCTTGGCGCTGAAAACCGCAATGTCTCCCTCGGTATCATGGATGTGGGTTCCAAAACATACTCCATGCGTGTGGACGGCGAGTTCGACAGTGCTGATGAGATGGAGAATGTGGTCGTGGGCAGTTTTAACAACAAGAATGTTTTCCTGAAAGATGTGGCCGTGGTGCGCGATACGCTCCAAGAGCGTATGCAGGAGTCCTATACGGATGGCGAACGCGGCGCTATGGTCATCATCCAAAAGCAAACGGGTGCCAATACGGTGCAGATTTGTAAGAAGGTGCTGAAGGAACTGCCCGATATTCAGCGTTCCCTGCCTGCCGATGTGAAATTGAATGTGCTGGTTGACAACTCCGATAACATTACCAATACTATTGACAGTTTGGAGGAAACCATCCTCATTATCTTACTGTTGGTCGTGATTGTGGTGCTCTTCTTCTTGGGAAGATGGCGTGCCACCATCATCATTGCCATAGTGGTGCCTGTCTCCTTGATTGCGGCGTTCATCTACCTTTTGGCGACGGGTAATACATTGAATATCATTTCATTGTCTTCTATCTCTATCGCCATCGGTCTGGTGGTCGATGACTCCATTGTGGTGTTGGAGAATATCACCACCCATATTGAGCGGGGATCAAAACCCAAGGCGGCGGCTGTGTTCGCCACCAGCGAGGTGTCGCTCTCCATTATCGCTTCCACCTTGGTGATTATCGCCGTGTTTTTGCCGCTGACCTTCCTGACCGGTATGGCCGGTGTGCTCTTCAAACAGTTGGGTTGGATTGTCACCATTGTGATTGCCGTCTCTCTGGCGGCCGCTATGACGCTGACCCCGATGCTCTGTTCGCTTCTTTTGAAGAAGAATCCGAAAAAGAGCAAATGGTTTGCCAAAATTTATGGTCCTATTGAGAAATTTCTTATCCGTTTGGACGAGGGTTATGCCCGTTTGCTCCGCTGGTGCGTCAATCACCGGAAAACGGTCGTGGGCATCGCATCGGCTGTTTTCTTGGTCAGTCTTTGCTTGCTGAAGGTTATCCCTACGGAGTTCTTCCCCACACAGGATAACGCCCGTTTGAGTGTCACGGTGAAGTTGCCGCAAGGCACGCGCGTGGAAACCACCAAGGCGTTGGGCGACCAGTTGGTGGAGGAGATGCGCGCGAAGTACCCGGATGAGATCAAGACCATCAACTATTCTGTGGGTATGCCTGACGAGGACAACACCTTCAGCTTGATGCGTGAAAACGGAACCCACCTGCTCTCCTTCAACATCCGTTTGGTGAAAAAGACGGAGCGTGACAAGTTTATTACGGAGATTTCCGATGGTATTCGTGAAATCCTGCGCAATCATATTGAGATTGTGTCCTCCACGGTTTCCACCGGTCAAGGCAATATGGGTGGACAGTCAACGGTGGATATTGAGTTGTACTGCTATGATTTCAATACTACTGACCAGTTTGCCGCTGACCTCGCCGCGCGTATGCGTCAGGTGGAGGGCTGTTCCGAGGTGGTGATTAGCCGTGATGAATATACTCCTGAGTTGGAAGTGGTCTTTGACCGCCAAAAGTTGGCCGAGAACGGACTTAACTCCACAACTGCCGCCAGTTATGTGCGCAACCGTTTCAATGGTTACACCGCCTCCAAATTCCGTGAGGACGGTGATGAGTACAACATCCGTGTGCGTTATGCTCCGGAGTTCCGTGATGATATCCATGCGGTTGAAAACATCTTGATGTACAACAACATGGGTAAAGGTATCCGTGTGGGTGATGTGGCCACGGTGGAAGAGACATTCACCCCGCCTACCATCGTCCGTAAGGACCGTGAGCGTATGGTTAAAGTGTCATGTGTGGTGGCCAAGGGTGCTGTGTTGAGCGAATTGGTGGCCTCCGCACAGCACGAGTTGGATCAGATGGACATTCCGCCCACATTGGACTATAAGATTGGTGGTACTTGGGAAGACCAGCAGGACGCCTTCGGCGATATGTTCATGTTGATGGCCCTGATTATCATTTTGGTTTATGTGGTGATGGCCGCCCAGTTCGAATCCTTCACCTATCCGTTCGTCATCATGTTATCCATTCTCTTCGCCCTCACGGGTGTGTTGATTGGTTTGGCTGTGACACGCACCGCATTGGGTATCATGGCATTGATTGGCTTGATGATGTTGATTGGTATTGTGGTGAAGAACGGTATCGTGCTTATTGACTACACCAGTTTGTGTGTGGAACGCGGCATGACCATCAAGGACGCTGTCGTGGCCGGTGGCCGTTCCCGTCTGCGTCCCATCTTGATGACCACGCTGACCACGGTGCTCGGTATGATCCCGTTGGCTGTTGACAAGGGTGAGGGTGCCGAGATGTGGAATTCCATGGGTATGGTCGTGGCTTGGGGTTTGACATTCTCCACCATGGTGACCTTGATCCTCATCCCGATCATCTACAGTAAGTTCGCCGAATGGAATGCGAAAGGCGCTGCCCGCCGCCGAGCCCGCCGCGAGCGGAATAAGGCATTGGGTGTTAACGAGGTGTAAACCTTAAACTTTAAACCTTAAACCTTAAACTTTAAACCTAATACTATTATGAAAGCAGTCTTCATATCCTTATACCAGGCCTTCTATGATGAGGTAATGGAAATTTTAGACAAGAATGAGATTCGTGGATTCACCTATTGGAATGAAGTCCAGGGTCGTGGTTCTGATAATGGAGAACCGCATTACGGAACACATGCTTGGCCCACGCTTAACTCCGCTGTATTGGCTTTTATGCCCGACGAGAAAGTGGAACCCTTGTTGAAAGATATTCATGAACTTGATGTTTCAGCTGAACAGCAAGGGCTTAGGGCATTTGTGTGGAAAGTGGATGATATAACGGACAAAAGTTTTTAACCCTTAATAGTAATTTATTTTTTTAACAATGAAAAAATTTGCTTTGATTTTGATGGCTTTTTGTGCCATTCTGACTTCATGTAACAGAAATGAAGATGGTCCGACCAAGAAAGAAAGAAAAATGGTGAAAGAAGAGATGACTTGGTCTCTTGATTCAGTTCAAGTGATTTACAATTATCAAACGGCTGATGAAGAGTCCGTTATGCTGCGCAAAGGAGAAGGTTTGACCACTTGGTCTTACACTTTCTATCCTTGGAAGTACCAATTCCCTGCTGATCTTACCGTTCAAAATGGTTTGACAGGCGAGATTACTTCTTTGTCTGAAAGATACCCAGAGAACTATTGCAAATATACTTGCAATTCAGCATCTGGCAGTTTTATTTCCGGTGGTTATATGTGCTATTACAATGATCATTTCTGCTTGAGAGGCATCAAAGCGGATGGTATGTTGGAGATGAGAGTTGTTGAGGCAGAACCGGAATGGGATAATCAGGTCTGGACAATCGCCTATAATGCTAGCGAGGGTGATGCTTATGTTTACGAGCATCGCGTTGAGTATTATTCCCGAGTTCGTTAAAACCCAGCCGGGATTTGTTTGGTTTAGTTTAACCAATGCAATAAAAAAGCCCCTTGAAATCGCAAGGGGCTTTTTGTATGATACGACCATGTTATTTTATGGAAACATTGGCGACATTGGATGGCGTTGACTTCTTACCTTTGCCCAGAACCAGTTGGATGTAATAGGAAACCTTCTCGCCTTCTTTGACCTTGTAGTCGGTGAATGTCGTCTCGCCGCGTTTGAAAGTGGCAATGTCACGGTATTCGCCACCGTCGATGGAACGGTAGATGACACCATAATGTTCACGGTCGGAGGTGTACTGGTAGTCCCAAGTCAGTGTGGCGCGCTTTGTTTTTTTGTCGCATGCCGCTTTGAGGTTTATTTTCACATCGATGGTGGAAGGTCCTTTCACCTGGACGGTGAATTCGCCATTCTTGCCAGAACTTTTTTGGGAGTAATCAAGAGCTTCTATGCAGTAGTTGTAAGGGGTGGAAGAAGGGGTGGGGTAGTCGCGGAAAGTGAGGAGTCCGTCTTCAACATCGTCGGGGGTGGCGATATAGATGCATTCCCAGTGCTTGTGTCCTTCGGGTTTGCGGAAGATGAAGTAGTTGGCCACATCGTCGGACACGCTTCGGCGCCAGCGGGCGGTTACAGCCCCGTTGTCCACGCGGAAGTCTTCCAACAGCACGATTGCCGGTGGGTTGAGGTCAGGGAATTTCACCTCAAGGGTGTCGGAGTGCTTGGAGTAGTTGTAGCTGTTGTCGCAGGCCACCACATAGTAATAGATGTGCGGCGTGAGCATGGTGATGTCCACCGTGTCGAGGAAATAGCTGGCATAAAGGAATCCTTTGGACGCCTCTATGAAGTCGTGGTCCAGTTGGTTTGCGAAATAGACCTTATAGCCGCGCAGGTCTTTTTCCCGGTTGGGGTTCCATTCCATATACATGATGCCGGTGGTATCCACCATGGCGCGCAGGCCATAGGGTTGTGCGGGCGGGGTGACATCCTCAATGTTGTTGATTACCATTTCAGAGTAAGCCACATTTCCGCTCTCGTCGGATACGAACACACGGTAGTAGCCACGGCCACGCTGTCCGGCCTCATTGTCGGTGTAGGTGAAGGTTTTGGGTGAAAGCGGACCGGAAACATTCTCCCAAGGCCCATCCCAATTGTCGGCGAAGGTAACCACGAAGCACTTGACATCCTTTTCCATGATAGGTTTGTCCCAAACCAGACGGCAAATCTGGTTCTTTTCGGGAAAGATACTGTGGAGGCTCGGCGGGAAGGGCGGGATGAGGTCTTCCATCTCAAACGGGTCAGAGGTGCGCGCGGGGGCATAGTCTGAGAAAGCGTCAAAACCCTTGATGCGGTATTGGTAGGTGGTGTCCAGTCCGAGCGAGTCCACGAAAACCACATACTCGTTCATCAGTTTTTCCACCTCCTCTCCATATACGGAAGCCGTTCCCGGATTGGGATCCATGCCATATATGGGGGACTCGTTCATCTTCTTCCAGCTCTTGCCCTTGTTGCTGCTGCGCTCAATGTAGTAGCCGGACAACTTGTTCTTTTTCCAATAGACCACTGCCCGATAGGGATCTATCTGCATAATTTCAATAGGAGCCACCAGTTCCTCTTCTGTCCTTTCAAAGGGTTTGCATTCCACGATTATGGTCACATCCGGGACAGTGGCGTATTTTTCGGGGATGAGGGAGGAGATAGAATATTCGTATAATTCGCCTTTTTTCACATTTTTGTCCACGAAACGCAATCCCAAAGCGTTGGCGATGTCGGGACTGGTTTCAGAGGCCAGGTAAGCGAAAAACTGGCGTTGTTCCTGTTCCTGGTTTTTGCGGAAGATGTAGTTTTCAAAGCCTTGGCCGTTTCGGGGTTCCACCACTCCGTTGGGATTTTGGCCGTACAGGGCTTGTGCGGCCACACCAGCCATGAGGTTGGTGGAGTCGAAGTGCTGTTGGAATTCCTCAAGCGTGTATGGACGGATGGGTTTGGCGTTGAGGTAGGGGCTGGACAGCGTGTCATCCTCATTTTCGTTCTTATAACAAGCGATATTCCAGCCATAATAATTGCTCAACATCCAGATGGATGACTTTTCCGGCGCCCAGCGCAGCACAATGCTGTCGCCGTAGCTCCGGGCCAGAAGGCGAGTATAGAAAACTGAGTTTTCAGTAGAATCCGTTTGGGTTTCTTGGGCATGGACCGAATGACACCACATAAGGGTGATGGTTGCCATGATACCTATGATGAGTTTCCAGTTTTTCATAATCTTGTGGTTTAGCGTTTGGAAATTAGTTGCACGAAATGCTGAGGTTGGAATTATTTCGAAAATACGAGTTTGTTGTACTTTATCAAATTGTTGCGCTGATCATTTGTTATCTTGAACAAATTGAATTTCCAGTTCAACGGATAGATTTTTGTGTACTTGAATGTTCTTCCTTCCGTTTCTATTTCGTTGATATCGGAGACAATATAGTCACAGAACGTTTCAAATCCTCCTTCTGGCGAAATATAATAGATGTCAAGATAAACAGGCTGTTCAGCATTGGTGCTTGTGGTAATTGGGACAAGTCCCGCGAAGAACGGGTGGGCCTTAACCTTATTTTCTTTTGTTTTGCCTGCATCCCCATCTTCAAATCGAACTAAACCTTGTTTGGCATGACCAGTATAGAATTTTTCACAGAACATCCAATAGTCATACCAGTAGCGATGGATATTTAAGAATTTGTAATCTTCAGTGTACCTGTAACCACCAGAAAGCTCATTCATGTATTCCATGTCATACCAAGTGTTATCCTTATAGTGACTATAGTCTCTGCCGACACTAAGATATGTGTTATAATAATAGTTAGGGTCGTATGTGAAATCCCAAGTGTAGAAATAGAATGTGGATCGGATGAAACTGGGTATCTGGAATGGGAAGTCATCAAACATTAATACATTATTGGGGTTGGCAATGTCATGGAGAAAAGTTTCTTTCTTTTTGCCATCACCTCTATATCCACGGCAGTCAAGTGCAACTGCATAGTTATATATTTGCTGGAAAAATGAATTGAAGATTTTGAGGTCTTCGAAAATGGGTGAAGTGATTTTGTCCACTATGCTTACTTCTGGATTGTCGCCGTAGGTGGGCAGTCTTTTTGAAGTGTTAGTGAAATAGGAACTGTCAATGCGGCAGTTGGTCTTTGCTGTCACTGTAACGTCAAGAATGTTGGGTGTGTTCCACCAACTGTTAAAAGAGCTTGTTCCTTCTTGAACATTAGTGTACATGTTCCCCGTTCCACTATACATTCCGCTGTTAAGACTCCATTTTATAGGGTGTGTTCTATAGTTCAGTTCAGGCAATACGTTGTTCCCAGAACGGCTCCATTGGTAGTTTTGATGAGATACATTTATCTCACTGTTGATTTTTTCCCAACCCTTCCATGAGGTTCCATCTTGATGAGGTATTCCACGGGGACCTTTCAAATCATTGACATTGCTTGAGGGCTTGTTCTCAGGATCTACAGGACCGGGTATATAATTAATTTTCCTATTATGCTCCCCATTGTCATAGCCGTACAATTTAAAACTGCTACTGACGTGGTAAAAATCGTCAAGACGGTTTCGATAAGCTTTGTGCAGTTTAAACAGATTGTTGCTCTCTATGGTGTTGTCTGTGTTAACGACAAAGGTGGCGATGGGAGGCAATGTGATACCGTCCCGGTACATAGTGCGGTCGTTGGGCTTGTAACTGTTGAACAGATAAGCGTATTTGTAGAAGATACGGGCAGCATTGTTGTCATTTACTGCGGGAAGAGTGGTTTTGACAGAAGTGCCTACCTTTGTATGCGTCCAGCTCTTGTTTTTCCAACTAGCTTCTGTGACGTTGTTTTTAATGATGGTGAAGAGATCCTCATAGGTGTTGATGGTCGCTTCTGAGGTTCCGAAGTACAGGGTATAGACCACGTTGCCGATTTGGGTGGCGATAGCGTACTCATTGATTTTGGTACGTGTGTAGTCCATCATGGTGTCACGCCCCTTCTCCCTCATCTCCTCGCGGGCTTCGTCGATACGGATTTGGCGTACATCAACGAAACTGGAGCCGCCACTTCCGCCACTGCCGTGATGGCGTCCAAAATCAGGGTTGGGATCCACGTGTCCATTGTTAAGACCGCCATTGCGAAGATCGTGGGATATGGACACTTCTATGATAGTGCTCTCTATGGGGCCATTGTCAATGAAACCATGACCACCAATGTCTCCTACGCCTGGACGGGTCAGGGTGAATCCTCCGGAGCCGAAGGTTCCGCCACTGCCGCCGTAACCGCCAGCGGTACCGTTGCCCGGATTGATGTTGGTACCGTTGCCCGGAAGAATCGTGCCACTGCCGGAACCGAGTCTGCTGCCGCCGGGTCTGCCGAATCCTCCGAGGGAACCGTCGCCAGGATTAATGTTGGTGCCACTGCCATGGAGAGATCCTGGAACGATCGTATGACTGCCACCAATACCTCTGACAGGATCTGTCAAACCACCATCAATACCTGGGTTGATAAGGGTTGTGTTGCCAGGAATCAAGGTTTTGCCAGAACTTGTCATGTTTAAATTAGGAACATTGACGGATATGTTATCCAATCCTGTAATCGTCACATGTGAGGTGTTCATCGAAGCGGGGTTCACATTCAGGTGGGCAATGTTCATGTTGCCTCCCGCAGGACCTCCTCTCTTGATAATAGTGGCATGGTTTTCACCTACGGGCTGGCTCGGCATGCTTTGCGGTTGAGTGGTCACAGACATGACAGTGGTCACGGGTCCGTTGTGGCCGGCTTGTACTCCTCTCAGCGATGCGGTACCCGTAATTTGCACATTTACAGGTCGATTACTGGTGCCTGAGGTGGCCTCCATTTGAATATGGCCTCCGGTTTGAACGGCCCCTCTTTTAAGGTTGATACCTCGCTTGGGATTGCGTAATCCGGAACTGGTCGTGCCGGTGGAAGAAGATGATGAGGAAGATGAACCTGCCAAAATAGCAGTGGATGTGTTGGAACCGGAGGAACCGGAACCGCTAGTGTTTTGCGCAACGGCTTGTGCGGGTCTTCTGCCTCCCGTATTCGCAGTCGAACTGCTTCCACTTCCACTACTGCTACTGGCTTGTGCCACTAGAGTTCCAGCGGATACCCTGCCTCTTGCTGGCGTGGAATTGTCCGAAGATCCTTCAGAATTGATAGGGGTGATGTTCCAAATGCCTGTGCCATAATTCTGTTGGGAAGTAGTGGTGGTAGTTGTCGTAGTGTTAGTTTGTGTGACATTGCTTTCCAAAATTTGCCATAAGTCACGTCCTTGCACCTCATGGGTTTGGATGACAGTGGTTTGTTGCTGGAGCATAATCTGTTCGTTAATCTTGGATTTGTACTGGTCCCTATCCATGATATATATCACAACTTTGTACAGGGAGTTTGGCGGGTCTTGTTGGAATGATTCGGGCAGTCTGATTTCCAAGTGGGCTCTGGAATTACCGGATTTGCCATAATAATCGACATCGTTTGAATCAATTGGCTCTGGCACATCGTCGCCTTGTCGGACAACAAAGACTTTCAACATCTTTCCGTCTTTGGCCAGTTCTTCAGGGTTGAACAATTTCTCACGATCTTTCTTCATATATATATAACAGTAGTTGTCGTGAAGTTCACCTTTTGGAAAATATGGATCTCCATTGTACGGCCATGTGAACAGCACTTGGTCGGTCAGATTGTCCGGTGCGGCTGATGTGGTGATGTAGATAGTGGTGTCAGGCATAAATGGTTTGACTTCAGTTCTTTTTTTATCCACATAGAAAGTGGGATTGTACCAATCAAGCTCGGTTTTATCGAAATATGTTTTTACAGTCTTGGTGGCGAGGTTGTAAGGTTTGTCAGAAGTAATATGCTCTTTGCCCACGGTGGTGTCGATGACAACGCAATCCTTGCAATAGGCGCGTTTCTCCAGGGCTCTTGCCACCAGATGCACTTTGTGGGTGGTGGACTCGTACAAGCCGCCCTCAGAAGTCTCAAAATAGCATATATTGGAGTTGTTGTTGCTTTTTTTGAATCGCATCACATCACCGGTTTTGTCGGTCCAGTCTGAACTCTTGGGCTTAGCCAAACGGCTGTCGTTTACGGCTAAGGACATTTCAGGATCCCAGAGTACGAAGATGAATTTGCGCGCATCGCTCAGTTTATTCGGATCTTTCGGGTCGGGGGTGCAGAGAATCAACTCCTCATCCCAAGGCATGTTGGAGGTGATGATGGTGTTGGCAAAAGGAGAGATGATGTTCTCTTCCTTGACTGCAGTCTCGGGGTCAGGGAAAGAGGGACTGATGCTCTCAAACAACTTCACATTGGCCAACGGATCGCCGGCACCAGGCACGCACACATCGCCCAACTCGAAGTCCACACTGGTGTTGATCTTTACCAAACCGCCCAAAACGCTGGCTTTGAAGCGGAGCAGACCGTAGCACCAGGTGGGCTGCGGAGCACCACCTTGCAACAGGGCACCAACACCCAATTCAGCCAGTGAAAGATGGCCTTTCCAGAAGCCGAGGTTCAAACTTAAGCCGATTTTCCCTTCCAGCATGGCGTATATCTGACCCACGGCATAGAAGTTGTTCTTGCCGATTTCGGGATATCCTTCGCAGCTGGCTCCATTGGTGTTGAGCAGGGCCACATCGAAACCTAACCAAGCGTTGATGTCAACCCATAAGAACATGTCGAATTCTACATGGTTATTGAAAGAGGCGCCCAGAGCAAAACCGCCTGCATCCGGCAACTTGGTGATACGCTTGCTCTTTGCCTTATTCACCTTGTCGGTACCGAGGAAGGTCTCCACTTCCTTGGGGATGTCAGGCAACTCAAAGCCGCCTTCAAAGTAATTGCCGATGGCGAAGTAACATGTGAATCTTGAGATGGATTTTAAAACGATATAATTGGTCTCCATGTCGAAGATCACACGATCTTCGTACGGCGGTCGGCCCACATAGAAGCACCATTCGTCGTCGGTGTTGGTGTGTGGACTCACACCCTTCTTATAATGTTTGACATGCAGTCCGATAGGAATCTTAAGGGTAAGACTTCCTCCAACACTACTGAGATCGAGAGCGTTTTCATTGTTTTTATTTTTATTGTCTTTATCCTTCGCATTCTTTTCCGCTTCGGCAATCTCGGGATAGTTGGCGCGCAGGAGATCCATGGTATTCTGGCTCAAGGAACCTTGGTCTGGAAATTCGAAATCGAATCCCACCTTGTTTCCTATTTCATTTTTAAGCAGGGAGGCCAGACTGATTTTTGTGTTTACTTCGGCGGAGAAGTCGAACAGGAATATATTAGGATCGTTTTCAATGTTGATCATGGCACTCACCGTGATGGTGACATTATTGTTGGTGTCTTTCTCCGCATCGTAGTTGGTGATGACACTGGCGTTGACTTGCAGGGTGAATCCGGAGAATTTGCCTTCAGACACGCGCAATGAGATAAAACCGTCGGCGTTCATGGCTTTGGGGTCGGCTAAAGCAATGGCTATACCGGCCTTGGCGGACCATGCGTCGTAATGCGGGACGAATTCCATGCCCGAAGACACCATGTTGCCCTCCAATCCTTTCTGGCCTGCCTTGCGCAGTTCTCTCGGGTCGGCATTCACTCTGTCACCCTTCGGTGCCATGTTATAGGCGAAACCGCCGCCCAAACCGGTTAGGTTAACGGCGCCCAGCGGAATGCCTGGTGTGCACTTGGCCACACCTTCCACATACCACCAATCGTATGTTTCGGTATCGCTGCCCGGTTTCTTCACCGTGCCGAAGCCGGCTCCGGCACCAAAGGTCACTTTATCCATAATAGTAACCATCAAGCTGCCGCGCAGACCCTCACCGTAGGTTGCGTCGTTGTGGAAGAATCCGATTCTGCCCTTCAGCTTGAAGAGGTCCAGGTCGGTTTCAACCCAGATGGAGTCAAGTTCGCCGTCAATGTCGTCGGCGTTGCAATCCCAGGTCTTGGTGTCCACAACACCCCAGAACTTGAATCCGGCTCCGCCGCCGATGCTGCCGTTGGAACAAGCGCCCACGCCAATCTTGATGCCACCGGCAACAGCCAAGCCCACTTTTTTCTTGTTGCCACCGGCGCTTTCAAAAATGCCGTCAAGGGTTTCCACACTGAAACTGAAACCACCCACACTGCCTTCGAACATCGGCTTCTTGTCCTGAACCTGTGCCACTTCCGTGACCTCGTCCACATTATCATGATAGGTGAATAGTCGTTTTTGCGGGGATGCTTTGCTCCACTTGCCCGCATCAAAATCCAATCCGTCAAACTTGAATTTGGCACTGTTGTCGGGCTTGTTGTAGTTTCTCAAGTACATCTTCTCGAACTTGATGGCGGCAAACTCAACCGGAAGACCGATTTTGTCAAAGTCGATGTTGATGGTGCCGTTCATGGTCAAGTCAATCATGGTGTTTTCCACCGTGTCCACTTTCTTGATGCTGAAATAGGAAGAGGCGGGGTCGAGTTTGATGTTGGCCAACCACAAATCCAATTTGAAGTTGGTGTCTTTGGGATGCAAGTTGAATTCGAGTTCTTTTTTGCCTAAGGCCAATTTGTAGCCCAGTCTGCCCTTGAACAGCGGCATGCCTGTCTGTCCTACAATACGGCCCTCTTTAAATTCGCTTTTGACGAATGCGATGGCCACCGTATCGATGGAGAGCATCCAACCTCCACCCTTGTCGGTTTCCAATGTTAGGAGATCGCTGACATAGAGCGTGGTGGAGAAACCTTCGTCGTCAATAACGATGTTCTGGGCACCGGCTTTGATACGGCTGCCCGGATAGTAATAGTATGCGCTGTCTTTTTGGGAACCGTTGATACCATAACTGTATATCAGCATGGAGTCTTTTTTCTGCCCCTTGTCGCCGTTCACATCGGAGAATGTGTTGCTGACATCGTCGGGGAAGAGGACGGTGAATTGTTCCAGATAGAAGCCCTTCCAGCTTGCGGGTGGCGGGGTGCCTTTCTTACCTCCTTGGGAACCACCAGCACCAGAACCGCCGGCACCTCCTGGACCTCCGGAGCCGCCGCCTTGGGCGTTGGCGGAGGCACCGCTGCCACTACCAGAACCAGGTTTGCCACTTCCGGAACCAGAACCACTACCAGATCCGCTGCCGGAACCAGAACCGGGTTTGCCGCTGCCACCACCTTGACCCGGACCAGCAGAGTCTTTCACATACTCGGCCGGCAATCGGACGATTTTTGGCGTGGAGGTGGCGGAACGGTCTAACACCATTCCCTTTCCTGTGGGAATGAAGGTGTAATCTTCACAACCGGGAACGGAGAATGCGTCCATGGTGATTTCAGCAGTCCAATTATCCCAGTCGTAAATGTGGGTGTACATACGGGCATGTACAGGTTGCCCTTTGAGCACTGTGCCGTTGTTTTTCAAGTCGGCTTTGTACATGTCTTCCTTGTCAAATTCAATTTGCACATCGGCGGTCAGTTCCTTGAATCCCTCGTGGTCAATCCTGACAATACATCCGTTGATGGGTTTGCCTAAAGTGTCGGCCGCCTTGAATGTCATTTTGTAGCCATCCGATAGATCCACATCGTAATCCTTGGCCAGATACATGTCAATGCCTTCGTCGATGTTTCCAAGAATGGATTCAGGATCCATACAAATGTTGGTGGCCACGAACGGAATGTACATGTTGTCGGAGTTGGCAAAGAAAATGGCGGTCATGTTCATGAGTGCCGTGGTGGGCGAGAAGTACATCTCACCAATGGTCAACTTCACATTCTTTGAACCACTTACCACCTCGTCGTCCAACGCAAGGGGCAGGGTGACCACTCCTACAGAAACAGTCTCGGTTTCTTTCTCAAAAACGCCAAAAATACCATGCGCGATGTTGCTGTATGTATTAATTTCATCGTAATACTTCTTTACTTCTTTGTTGTTTTTGTAATTAGCTGCTAACCAGTCGGTTTTGTCATCGGTCCAGTCAGTCCAGCCGTAGCCGAAGCCCATGTTCACATAGTTGGATGCGTCTGTGCTGATGCTCTTGGCGGTACCCGAGATTACATCATTGTTTTTGTTCACTTGGAGGGTGTCAAACTGCACTTTGATGAAGCATTCGGCACCGAAAGGCCTCCAGGCCACATATCCCTCGCCACTGATTTTCTTTCCTCCATCTTTGTTTTCGGTGACCTTCTGGATGACCAACGGCATGTTGCCCAACTTCAGTCGCGTCTTGTCATGGATTAAAGTTTTGGTGTCCATCGCGACAGGCGATTTGTCCAGATCTTTCAGATGGTCCGGATGACACTGTATGGTTTTGTCCAAACGCGCAATGACCGAATCGTTGGATATCATCTTGAAAACGAGATACTTTGACAATCCCTTGTTCGGGATACTGTAATCGTAGTCGTGTTGCAACAATTTGGTTTTCAAGTATGCCACATAGGAATCACCGATCTTGAGGGAATCCAGAAGAGCTTGGTCTATAAAGGATGTCTCTGAGATGTCCTTCTTAATGAACATGGTGTCCTTAACAGCTTTTGCGATGGTGGACTTGTACTTGAGTTTGCACACGACCAGATCGTATTTCACGGTGTCGTTGGTGGCGACGCCAGTGGCGGGATTCCAGATGAACTTGAAGTCGTCATCTTTCAGCACCTCCTGTATGTCTGTCCATGCGGAGTCGTGCGCCACGATGTTTGACGGATAGGTGAACTCGGCCACGGTCAGTGGACGCAGCGCACCGGAGTCGATGCCCCATTGGAATAGGGCATACGAGGTGAAAGTGGCGTAGTCGTAGCGAATTGTCGTGATGCTGGTGTCGTTGTAAATGGGAATCCCGTTGATGTAATCCGTCTGGGTGTATGTAGTGGTAAGCCCATATCTGTATTGTGCGGTGGCATCCACTAAAAAGAGGTATTTTTCACCTTCTTCCAATTTCTCTTCCCATCCGGGATATTCTATGGATACTAGATTGTAATTGTTGGAGACAAATGCATCGGGATTGTTCTCCATTATGCTCATGCTCTCGATCGGAGCAAATGACATGGAGTTCTGGATGTCGCCACCTATATATTTATATAGGTAAGCCGTGTAAGTCAAGGATTCAATAGAGTCGGACCGCAACGGCATCCAGTTGGCGGTGAACAGGGTTCCCTTTTTCGGTATGGTGTAGATGGTCTCGCCGTCAACCTCATGCGTGACATATGAGGTGGGGGAGGGCGCATGGGAGGATTCATCGCCGAACTGGTCGGTCAATCTCTTCAGCGCTTTTTTGTCTTGGAACGGCGTGGCGATGTAGTGGTTGCGGAACGATTTCAGCACATCTTCCCTGTTGTCCTTTGTAGTGCTGGTCTGGCTGGGTTGTGTCGAGCTCAAAGCGGTGGAACCGTCAGGCGTGATGCCTTCACCCCAAACGAATGCGATAATCTGGCTGTTGCCTTCGTTGCCCAAGTTGACAATGGAGTAGCCGTATTCGTTTTTCAGCACGGCGGTCACTTGGGCGGCGTATGTGTGGCCGGGAATCAGACGGAACTGTCTGTCGCGGATGGTGTCGTATGTGTAAAACAGTGATGATCCGAGGTCTTGGGTGGTGAGCGTCGGGTTTGAGGTGATGGCTTCAGTGAGTGTCTGGCCGTTGGCGACATTCACTTCCACTAATTTGAACACATAGCGGAATTGATTGCTTTTCAAACAGTTGGATATTACGCCAGTCCAACGGAAGGTGAGTTTTTGCTGGAGCGGTATTTGAGCGTATTGGTTGCTCATACGGTTGTCGGACCCATAGTCAAAGAATTCGGAAGGATTGCTTTGGGGCGTGGGGTTGTTGAGGTTGGCGGCGCTTTGTCCGACTACAGGTGTGATGAACTCGGGGGCGGAACCCGAATAGCAGATGCTGAAAAAGCAGCATCCGGGCTCGCCAACCTGGATGGGAGTTGGGGTTGAGCCACCCGGCACCCATTTGTATGGCGTGACGCATATCCGGTAATTGCCTTCCGGCAAGGTGAGCGCCTCCTGCCAGTCAATGCCGTTCATCTCGTACTGCACATTGCTGAGCAGAGCATGATAGTCGGCGTTCGTCAAGTCCACACTCTGGCCATTCCCGATGGTCAGCGGATAGGGCGGCACTACCGTGGGTTTGGTGTTCAGCGAGAAACTGTTCTCGGAAGACGAAAATTCGCAGGTCACGGTGATGCCGAGATAAATATCCTGGCTGCTTCCCGAGAAATTGTTCAAAGTCACCCTGAAATACTTGGACGGGTCATCCATGTAACTCAGTCCCGTAGAGGGAAAAATACTGGTTTTCGGGATTACCAGGGTGTTGATGCTGTTTTGTGCGGTGCCCAAAAACAGTTGGGAAACCAGCATCAAGGTCAAAGCGAGGATGGAATATATTTTTCTCATAATGGGAGGTTTTTATCTGGATTGTTGTGTGTTTTGTTTCATTATTTTGGCGGCCTTCCGGTCGGCTTTGTTCTGGCGTTCCCCTTTGCTCTTTTTCTTGATGATTTTGGCGGCAAAAGAGTAGGTGTAGGATAAGGTGAACCGGCAGTCCAGGTCGGTGGCGATCCGCTGCCCGATAACAATGCGGTCGCTATAGTTGCTCAACGAAAAATACATGGATGCCGTGTGGTGCTTGCGGTAGTTGAAGTTTGTGCTCAAACTGTTGCTGAAGGAGATGTTGTTCTTGGCCCCTTCGTCTTGCATAATGTTGTAACCGGCTGATAAACAGTAATTCAGATTCCAGTTGGTCTTTTCAGTGGATATCAGGCGGTACCCGACAAAAGCACTCAGGGTGTTGGAGATATAATTGGAGTAGGTTGATCTCGATATGGAAAAGTCGTAGTTGCCGCCCACATTGAGTCGGATTTCCTGCAAATCTACGCTATAACCAATGCCCGCCGTGATGGTGCGGGTGTCGATGTCAATCGTTGACAACTTGTTCAGGTTGGCGTTTTGGATGTAGTCGCCGTTCAAGGAGATGGAATGGGTGTTCCCGCCTTTGTAAAAAGTGAAGACTGGGGATATGGTGGCGGTATGCGTGATTTGGTCAATACGGATCGAGTCGGGAACCACGCAAGTGCCGTCAAACTCATTCTGTTTGATGCCGTTGTAGGAAAGATTCAGGGAGAAATGGTCTGAGATGTTGTTGATCCAGTTCAAGGTGTAGGTGGCCACCTGGTTGGTGTACATCTGCTTCTTGTTGAGGTTGTCACGCTGGATATAACCGATTAAAGTAAGGATAGACCGGTTTTTGAACATGTTGAAGTTAGTGTGCAAACCCAAACTGTGTGTGTTCTGACTGAATGAGTTGGCGCCCAGTGAGACATATTCGGGCTGGATGAAACGATAGGTGACGCTTCCGTTAAAATGCTTGGTGAAAAAGTTCATGGCGGCGTCGCCTGCGAACCGCAGTTTGGTGTTGTTGCGCACACCGAGCAACCAGTCGGTCTTCTGCAGGATGTTTTGGTATTTGCCAAGGTTTTCGGTGGCGTATGGCGACAAAGAGTCGTGCAGGTTGGAAGTATATGCGCTTGCGCCCACATTGGCGGTGAAAGAAAACCAGTGCTTGATGGAAAACCTGCCCGATAGACCGAGTGTGATATTGTCCTTGGCTGGTATGGAGTCGCGCAGGAATTCGGGCAGCGATTTCTCGATGTCTTTGGCTTTCAGGAAACTGATGTCAATGTAATTCTTGGCGTTGCCGACACCCAATTTCACACCGACGGCGTCACGGCGGTATTGGGGCAGATAGGAGGCGGGCGTGTTGAGTCCTAACAACGAGTCAGCAAGCTGTTGGAACGCCGTGCGGTCGTCATATCCCTTGATTCTCGTGGCTTGGCTGAGCAATCCTCCGAAAGCGGCGGCGCGGAACAACTTGCCCTGATACTCCAATCCGGCACCCAAAAAGGAAAGTCCGGAGTAGGTGTAGTTGTTGAAATGCATACTGCTGTTGCCCAAATGGAAACGGAACCGCTTCCATGTCGGAGTGGCACCCAAACGGAATGTGGGCAGCTGCGGGTAGTTAAACGAGGTCGTGTTGTTGACAAAATAAAAAGACAACGGCAGGTTGAAACTGTATATGTTGAGGTTTAAATTGGCGAAAATGGAACCGCTGAACGGAGTGGACCCCGGATAGTTGGAGTTGTACGAAACGCCCAAGGAGGTTCCTACATTGCCGGAAATGGACAGCGGATCAGAATTTTTGATCTGGTTGATACGCTGGCCGATTTGGGCGTTGGCTTGCCAAAAGCAGGTCATGCTTAATAAGATAAAAAGGAAAATACGGAATGGATGCAGCATCTCCGTCGGGCTTGCAGGTGGGGCATTCCGCAGAATGTGTCTTGATGTGCCGGTTGAGTGTTTCATTTGTCCAATATTACAACATCGCAAAAGTAACAATTTATACAATTATATATATAAGTAAAATTACTCATTTTGTAAAAAGTTATGAACATTTTTAAATGTTGGTGGGGTAGGAATAGTCAACACAAAATTATGATGTCTCGAAAAAATTGATGGTTCGTGGTGTTGTTTTAAAGTTTTGTTATCTTTGCCGTTTCAAAAAATGAACATATATGAAGAAGTGTTTTTCCTTTCTGATACTGATTTTTTCCATGTTGATCTTCGCAGCATGCAATACCGGTCCCGGCGCCGGTGGCACAGCCACATTGGAGGGCGTTGTCATGATGGTGCAGCATCCTGACGATCATTTCAATCTGGAAACGGATACAGTTCCCGCAGCCAAGACGGATGTCTTTCTGGTTTATGGGGACAACACCTTCTATGACGATGATGTGGAGGCCGACAATACCGGTCTGTATCGCTTCAAATACTTGCGCCCCGGCACTTATACGGTGTATGCCTACACCACACGCCCCTCAGGCGAGCGCGTGGCTGAGACACAAACCGTGAATGTGGAGCGCGGCCAGGTGACCACAGTGCCCACCATCTATGTGCACGAAGGCAAAGCTTACGGAAGATCCATTGTCAAAGGTACAGTCAATGCCACTTACATTGACAAGAACGGGGATGTGACTGCCACAGGCCCTGCATACGGTCACCGGATGTACATCCAGCGGGTAGGGGACCCCTTCCCCTTTGACGATGTGCGTGTCGGTATCAATGGCGTTTTCATGTTCCAGAAAATCGACCCGGGCGATTATATCGTTTTCACGACTTCCATTTATGATGAGGATGAAATCCCGTACCTTATCCAACGGAATGTGACGGTGACATCCCCCGAAACCATTGTTGAAATTGAAGAACCTTTCCAGGTTACGATAAAACCATAATTTTTTAGCATGAAAAAGATTCTAGTAATTCTGATAATTTGTGTGATAGGTGTTTCCTGCTATGCGCAAAGTTCCTCAAAACGCGACTCCCGCAAGAATCTCGTCGTAAAGGAATGGAATCGCGGCGACGGCGGAAAGGGCGCCCGTTTTCTTGATCATGTGACCAAGTACAACGCCGACGGACGCAAGTGCGAGGACATTGAATACACCTCCTCCGGTACCATAAAGGCCCGCTGCACCTACGAGTATGACGCCAACGGCAAGGTGTCGCGCGAGGTGGTTTACAATGACCACAACAAGGCCGTCCGCATCCGCAAATTCGAGTACAACGCCGACGGCACCAAGAAAAAACAGTACAACTACGCACCTAACGGCAAACTGCAGTCTGTAAAGGAATTCGAATATGTTAGATGAGGTGCTTTGCGATATGACTCCAATCTCGCTGGAAGAGATGAGCACGGTGAAACTGATGAATCGGACGGACACCAAGTATCTGCTTAACCGTCAGATGCTTGCGGATATTGCCCGACATTGGTCTCCGCTGTTCTTTGTCCAGGATATTGCGGGCAAGCGCACCGCCTCCTACAAAACCCTCTATTTCGATACTCCCGACGCGCTGACCTATACCGTACACCACAACCGCCACCTTCACCGCCAGAAAATCCGCCAGCGTGAGTATGTGGATACAGGCACCCTCTTCTGCGAGGTGAAAAACAAGGTGAATACCGGCCGAACCAAGAAGAAACGGATGGAAATCCCTGCCTCCGAGTGGGGCAAACTCTATGAGATGCCAGAGATGAAACAATTTCTGAAAGAAAAAGTGTGGATTACCCAAGAACCGCTGCTCCCCAGACTCCAGAACCAGTTTCAGCGCATTACGCTGGTCAATAAGGCAAAGACCGAGCGCATTACCATCGATAGCGGTATCCGTTTCCACAATCAGTTAAACAACTGTGTGGCAGATGTTTCCGATTTGGTGATTGTGGAGGTGAAACAGGATGGCAACCAGCCCTCCGACTTCAAAAAACTGCTGCTCGACGCGCGGGTGCCCCAAAAACGGCTCAGCAAATACTGCCTCGGCATGCTCCTTACGGACGAACACATCAAATACAACCGCTTCAAGGAGAAAATCCGCTATGTCAGCAAACTTATCAACCGGGAACTCACTATCGCTGCTATGAACTTTGAACTTTGACTATGAACTAAGCACCATCCACCCATACTTTTCCTCTCATCTTCTCTTCCTCATCTCATCAGTCACAACATTTTATCCTTTAAACTTTAAATTTGTAACCTTCAACTGATATGACCCAATCCTCATTCCCCGATTATGATCCTGAAATCATGCGCGAATTCGGCATGGAAACCGTTGACGGCGCAGGACAATTGTTTGGCATACCGCTTTTTGACGGCCCTTCCCTGTGGCACATGCTGTTCCGCTTTGCCATCAATCTGGTCTTCTGCTGGCTGATTATTGGTTTGTTTTATTACAAAAGAAGCAAACGCCGTGACTATTATTTCACCTTCATGATGTTCAGCATCACCATTTTCTTCCTCATCTTCCTGATGGACAATGTGAAGGTGCAAATCGGCTTCGCCTTGGGATTGTTTGCCATTTTCGGCATGATACGATATCGGACCGAATCCATTCCTATCCGCGAGATGACCTATCTGTTTGTGGTTATTGGATTGTCGGTCATTAATGGCTTAGCCATGACCGTGAGTTATACCGAACTTTGTATAACCAACATTCTTGTTTTGGTGGCGGTTTGGATTTTTGAGCGTGCCAAGTGGAAACACAGAGTGGAAACGAAGATTATCCTGTATGAGAAAATAGAGCTGATAAAAGCCGGCCGTGAGCGGGAGCTGATAGCCGATCTGAAAGAACGCACCGGATTGGATATCCTGAATGTGGAAGTCGGCCATATCAATTTTCTGAAGGATACCGCTTATGTGAAAGTGAGTTACAAACCGACCCAAGCGGAATACAGTACTATCAACAATCTGACGAAAGTGAGGTCGGACAAGTTTTTTTAGACGAGAGACTTGAGATGTGAGACTTGAGATGTGAGACGAGAGACTTGAGACGAGAGACTTGAGACGTGAGAGATGAGACTTGAGATGTGAATTTTTAATACATGTTCCATAATCCAAAAAAATGATAAGAATTTCCAAAATCCTGATATTCGCGATCGTGCTGCTCCTCTCGGGGCGGGTGGTGGCGCAGTCTTTCGAGACCGGCGGATTGTTGGGGGCGGAGTATGAGATGAAGATCTTGAAGGGGTGGCACTGGGGTGCGGAGGCGGAATTCCGTTTTGATGAGAATTTCACCCATTTCAACCGCTTCAAGGTGGCGGTGGGGACGGATTATACCTTTTGGAAAAAACGCATCAAGATCGGGGTGGGGTATGGTTATCTGAATTATCATAAAGACGATTTTTTTGAAAGCCGGCACCGTATCACGGGGTCGCTGACGCTTGCGGAGAAGTTCGGCAACTGGAAACTGTCGTACCGTGCTGCGTTCCAGAGCACCTTCCGTGACAACCGCCGAGGCGATTACACCTTCAATCCCAAGACATATATGCGCAACCGCCTGGCGGTCAGTTACAAGATACCGGGCAAGCCGCTGAAACTTCACGCGTCCGAGGAGTTCTGGTGGCGGCTATATCATCCGGAGCACAACATTATAGACGAATTGCGCACGGTTGTGGGGGTGGAATACGCCATCAACAAACGAAACACACTGGACTTCTTCCTGCGTTCCAACAACGAGGTTCAGGTGTCAAATCCGAAACACATATTTTATATAGGTGTCTGTTATGGGTTTGAGTAGTTGAAAAAAAATATTTATAAACAATTGATTGTATAATTTTTTTTTCTATTTTTGCCGCCCGATTGAAAGGAAAAGGCGAAGAGGGGTTGTATCGGTATTTAATAAATTGATTTTCAGATATTTACAATAAAATAAAGATAAAATAACGAAATGAGTGCAAGCAAGAAATTAGCAGCAGATGCGCGAAAAGAAGCGAAAAAGACGACTTACATGGCCCGATTAGTGGATAATCCGACCTCCCCGCGCAAGACCAGAATTATGGCAAACGTGATCCGTGGAAAAAATGTGGATTACGCCATGAATGTATTGAAATACAGCCATAAAGAATCAGCAGAGAAATTATTGAAACTTTTGAAGTCCGCCGTTGCCAACTGGCAAGTGAAGAATGAAGGTGCCAGACTGGAGAATGCGGATTTGTATGTGAAGACCATCATGGTGGATGGCGGCCGTATGCTGAAACGTATCCGCACCGCTCCCCAGGGTCGTGCCAACCGCATCAGAAAACGCTCCAACCACGTTACGCTGGTGATTGCCGACAGAAATACGGAAAAAGCAAATACAGAAAATATAACAACTGAAGAATAAATAATAATTAATTAAGTATGGGTCAGAAAGTAAATCCGGTAGGCTTACGCCTTGGTATAGTAAGAGGCTGGGATTCTAATTGGTACGGCGGCAAAAATTTCGCCGGTAAGATCGTCGAAGATGACAAGATTAGAAAGTATCTGAACGCTAAGTTCTCCAAAGCCGGTATCTCAAAAATTTACATTGAAAGAACTTTGAAACTGGTCACCGTGACCATCAGCACCGCACGTCCGGGTCTCATTATCGGCAAGGGCGGTCAGGAAGTTGACAAAGTGAAAGAAGAATTGAAAGTCATCACCAACAAGGAGATTCAAATCAACATCGTTGAGGTGAAACGTCCGGATCTGGACGCTCAGTTGGTGGCACAGAACATCGCCAAGCAGATTGAGGGTCGTGTGGCATACAAGAAAGCCATCAAGACCGCAGTCGCTTCCACCATGCGCGCGAATGCGGAAGGTATCAAAGTTACCGCCGCTGGCCGTCTGGGTGGCGCCGAAATGGCTCGTTCCGAGCATTTCAAAGAGGGTCGTATCCCGTTGCACACCTTGAGAGCGGACATCGACTACGCTCCGGTTGAGGCACACACCACTTACGGTTGCATCGGCATCAAGGTTTGGATCTGCCGCGGCATCGTTTATGGCAAGCGCGACCTCTTCGCCCAAAATGTGGACAGCAAGGATGCCAAGGGCTCTGCCAAACGTCCGTTCCGCGGACCCCGCAAGGGTGGCAACGGTCCCCGCACCAGCAACAGAAACATGAATAAGTAACACGACCGACGCAAAGATGCCGGTTTATCAATAATAATTAAAAACATTAAAAGCAATGTTACAACCTAAAAAAGTAAGATACAGAAGGCCGCAGAAAGGCAGAATGAAAGCCATCACCAAACGTGGTGCTGAGATCTCATTCGGTTCTTTCGCATTGAAAACACTGGACGAATTTTGGATCAGTGCCCGCCAGATTGAGGCTGCCCGTCAGGCTATCACCCGTGAGATGAAGCGTCAAGGTCAGCTGTGGATTCGCATTTTCCCGGATCGCCCCGTTACCGCTAAGGGTTTGGGTGTTCGTATGGGTAAAGGTAAAGGTACTCCCGAGTCTTGGGCCGCACGCGTGAGCCCGGGCCGTATCCTCTTCGAGGCCGACGGCATCCCGATGGAAGTCGCCAAGGAAGCTATGAGACTTGGAGCCCAGAAACTGCCCGTTCATACCAAATTCATCGTTAGAAGAGATTATTCACCAGAAATTTAATACGAGGCGATATGAAACAGAAAGTTATTAACGAGCTTACGACTCCGGAAGTGAAAGAGAGACTGGATGTGGAAAAAGACAACCTGGTCAAGATGAGACTCAACCACGCCATCTCCCCGTTGGAAAACCCCCAACTGATTAAAGAGCAACGCAGAACAATCGCAAGACTGTACACCGAGTTGCGCAAACGCGAATTAAACGATAACAAATAATCCACCTGACAAGTATGGAAAGAAATAACAGAAAAGTGAGAGAAGGCATCGTGGTCAGCGACAAGATGGAAAAATCCATCGTCGTGCTGGTTGAACGCAAGATGAAACACCCCATCTACGGAAAGTTCCTGAAACGTTCCACCAAGTTCATGGCTCATGACGAGAAGAACGATTGCCATATCGGTGACAGAGTTAGAATTATGGAAACCAGACCTTTAAGCAAAAACAAGTGCTGGCGATTAGTAGAAATTATTGAAAGAGCTAAATAGTTATGATACAACAAGAATCAAGATTAGCAGTAGCAGACAACAGCGGTGCTAAGGAAGTCCTCTGCATCCGCGTTCTGGGCGGCACCAAAAAACGCTATGCAGGCGTGGGCGACAAGATTGTGGTCGCCATCAAGAGTGCCATCCCCTCCGGCCAAGTGAAAGCCGGTACAGTCTCCAAGGCAGTGGTTGTGCGCACCAAGAGACACGTGCGCCGCAACGACGGTTCCTACATCAAGTTTGATGACAATGCCGTTGTGCTCCTCACCGCCGCCGACGAACTCCGCGGTACCCGTATCTTCGGACCTGTCGCACGTGAGTTGCGTGAGAAACAGTTTATGAAGATCGTGTCTTTGGCTCCGGAAGTATTGTAGAAATTAATTCATAAAGATACAATTGACAAAGACCAATTGGCGAACATTAAAATTTTAAAAGAAAAATGAAACTTAAAATCAAGAAAGGCGACATCGTAAAAGTCATCACCGGCGAGTATAAGGGTACTCAAGGCAAGGTCCTTGAAGTCCTGCCGAGTGCAAACAAGGCTTTGGTGGAGGGTTGCAACATGGTGTCCAAGAGCACCAAGCCCAACGCCAAGACCCCGAACGGTGGCATTATCAAGAAAGAGGCCCCTATCCACATTTCAAACCTTATGGTTGTTGACGCTAAAGGAAACGCTACCCGCGTTGGTAGAAGATTGAATGACAAAGGCAAATTAGTAAGATATTCTAAAAAATCTGGAGAGGAGATCAAATAATGTACACACCGAGATTCAAAGAGAAATACCAGAATGAGGTGCTTCCCGCCCTCAAGGAACAGTTCGGATTCAAATCCGTTATGCGCGTTCCCCGTATCACCAAGATTTGCCTCAACCAAGGTTTGGGCAAGTTCGGCATCGCTGACAAGAAACTCATCGACGCCGGTGTTCAGGAGATGACCATGATCGCTGGCCAAAAGGCTGTTGCGACCAAGTCCAAAAAAGATATCTCCAACTTCAAATTGAGAAAAGGTATGCCGATCGGCGTCCGCGTGACCCTGCACGGCGACCGCATGTATGAATTCTTAGACAGATTGGTTTCTGTTTCCATTCCTCGTATCCGCGACTTCAGAGGCATCAGCGACAAGGGTTTCGACGGCAGAGGAAACTACACACTGGGTATTCCCGAGCAGATTATCTTCCCGGAAATCGATATCGACAAGGTGGCCAAAATCAACGGTATGGACATCACGTTCGTGACCACGGCCCAAAACGACAAGGAATGCCTTGCCTTATTGAAAGAATTTGGCTTACCATTTAAAAATCAGAAATAATTATGGCTAAAGAATCCTTAAAAGCAAGAGAGATAAAAAGAGCAAAATTAGTTGCCAAATATAGTGCGAAACGCGCGGAACTTAAGAAAATCATGAAGGGTGACGACTATGACGCTAAAAGAGCCGCTGACATCGCCCTCCAGAAATTACCCCCCAACTCCAATCCTATCCGTATGCACAACCGCTGCAAACTGACCGGTCGTCCGAAAGGTTATATCCGTCAGTTCGGCCTCTCCCGTATCAATTTCAGAGAAATGGCTATGGCAGGTTTGTTGCCGGGTGTAAAGAAAGCTAGTTGGTAAAATTAAATTAGAAGTAAAGATTATGAATACCGATCCAATATCAGATTATTTGACTCGTTTGAGAAACGCCATCCGCGCGAATCACAAGGTGGTGGAAATTCCCGCCTCCAACGAGAAAAGAGCTATCACCAAGATACTCTTTGAAAAAGGTTATATTCTCAATTACAAGTTTGTAGATGATGTACATCCCAAGATGATCAAGATCGCCTTGAAGTACCATCCCACAACAAAACAATCAGCCATTACGACGCTGCAACGCGCCAGCCGCCCTGGTCTTCGTAAATACGCTGGTGTGAACGAACTTCCTTCCGTGCTTAACGGACTTGGCATTGCCATCGTCTCCACCTCCCGCGGTATGATGACCGACAAAGAGGCCAAGGCCCAGAATGTCGGCGGTGAAGTTATTTGTTACATTAGCTAATAGGAGGAATTGATATGTCAAGAATAGGTAAATTACAAATTGCGATTCCCAGCGGAGTCGAAATCAAAAGAGATGAGAAGTCCAATGTCGTGACTGTAAAAGGTCCCAAGGGCGAACTCAAACAATATGTCGATCCTCGTATTGAAATGAACATCGAAGACGGTCATCTTCATCTGACTCGTCCTACCGATAACAAACGCGACAAATCCATGCACGGCCTTTATAGAGCCCTCATCAACAATATGGTGACTGGCGTTTCTGAAGGTTTCCAAGTTAAGATGGAAGTGATTGGTGTAGGTTACAAAGCCGAAGCCAAAGGTGCCCACCAATTGGACATGGGTCTGGGTTACTCCCACAATATTCTGTTCGACTTCCCGGAGGAAATTTCTGTGGAGACCATCAATGAGAAAGGTAAGAGCCCTATCATCATCCTGAAGAGTATTGACAAACAACTCCTCGGTTTGGTGGCCAAGAAAATCCGTTCCTATCGTAAACCTGAACCTTATAAAGGCAAAGGTATCCGCTTCGAAGGCGAATATGTTAGAAAGAAAGCTGGTAAATCAGCAGAAAAATAATCGTGTAAATTTGTTATTATGGCTTACAATAGAAAAGAATATAGAAGAAAAAGGATTAAAAACCGCGTGCGCAAAATCGTTAGCGGTACTCCTAATCGCCCCAGATTGTCCGTGTTCAGAAGCAACCGCGACATCTATGTTCAGCTCATTGACGATGTGGCAGGGGTAACCTTGGTTTCCGCATCCTCCAAACTGCCGAACATTGCAGAACAAAAAATCACCAAATGCGAGAAGTCCGCTTTAGTAGGCAAGGAAATTGCCCAACGTGCTATCGCTGCCGGTATCAACGAGGTTGTTTTCGACCGTAACGGTTATTTGTATCATGGTAGAATCAAATCTTTGGCTGAAGCAGCCAGAGAAGGTGGTCTTAAATTTTAAACATCAAGACGTATGGCTAACTTAAATATTAAGAAAGTAAAAGCAACTGACATCGAACTCAAAGAAAGAATGGTGGCAGTTAATCGTGTGACCAAAGTGACCAAGGGTGGTCGAATCTTCAGTTTCGCCGCTATCATGGTAGTCGGTAATGAGAATGGTATCGTGGGCTACGGCCTTGGTAAGGCTCGCGAAGTTTCCACAGCCATCTCTAAAGGTACGGAAGATGCGAAAAAGAACCTGATTCAAGTACCTGTGCTGAAAGGTACGATTCCTCACGCTCAGGAAGGCAAGTACAGTGGTGCTACTGTATTTATGAAACCTGCCGCCCCTGGTACTGGTGTTATCGCCGGTGGTGCTATGCGTGCCGTGTTGGAAAGCGTTGGCGTTAAGAACGTGTTGGCAAAGTCCAAAGGTTCCTCTAACCCACACAGCGTTGTGAAGGCTACTTTTGATGCCCTTTCCAAAATGCGCGATGCCTATACGGTGGCACAAGTTCGTGGTGTGGACCTCGACAAGGTATTCAGAGGCTAACATATTATATACTATAACTATTTATAATGACCGCAATCGCGGTCATTTTTTTTTGTAATTATGGGTCTTGCCCCAGCTATGGTGTAGCTTCCGCTCAACGCTAATGCGACTTGCGGAATGGTGTGATGCCTATCTTTCTTCAAGTATTCTTTCGACACGAACACCATTCCGCCTTGAACATAGTAAACGGCGTTATCCCGATCAACAGAACGTCATGTTAGGTCAACTTCCATATTTTTTTTTATTTTTTTATGAACATAAGCTTGTGAAAAGGAAAATAATTTTTTATTTTTGTTGCTGTCTTTCGTGCATGTTGCCACCAGCAGTTGGTCGTATCTTATAACGCTGCTAATTTGTATGGTCTCAAGAAATGGATAAAGGATAAATAGAACTAATAATCAGATATATTTTCAATATAGTATAAACTAAATCTTATTATTATGAAAAAAGTATTATTCCTTCTGATGCTTGTTTCCTTTGGCCTATCAGGTACATTGCAGGCACAACAAACCATTACAATTGGTACGGGAACATCCACTGGGTATGTCACCCCGTTTAACTCTCTTTGGGGGTATTCTTTTGTTGAGCAGTTATACTATGCCAATGAAATTAGTGTTGCTGGCTACATAACGGAAGTCAGCTTTTATTACGATCATGGTGGTTCCCAGACGAATAATATTGAGCTGTTTATGAAAAATGTAAACAGAACAACGTTCTCGTCTGATGCGGATTATGAATCTGTGACCCAGTCTGATCTTGTGTACTCGGGAACCTTTGTTATTCCCAATGATTCCGGTTGGGTGTCTATTACATTAGATGTCCCTTTCTATTATGATGGCATAAGCAATCTCATGATTGCCATGCATGAGTTTACAAGCGGTTATTCATCCCGCTATTTCGCCTATACCTCTACAACCAATGCGGTTCTTTCCTATCATAGTGACTCTGCCAATCCCGATCCCTATAATTTAGGCTCTTATTCCGGCAACAAGTACACCAGTGCAAATAGGGCTAATGTCCGTCTTGAAATTACTCCAGCTCAACTTACTTGTCCGGCAACGGGTTCTCCTGTTGTCGATACTGTAGATGCCCATTCCGCTACATTGTTGTGGTCTCCTAATGGATCCGAAACCAGTTGGGATGTTTATTTGACTACTTCTGCGACTGATATTCCCGATTCTAACACGATTCCCACCGATTATGTTTATGATACTTCTTACAGTGCGTCGAATCTGAACAGTTCCACGAAGTATTACTTTTATGTGCGTGCCAATTGCGGTGCTGGTGATGTTAGTTGGTGGAGAACCGTGAGTTTTAACACGCTTTGCGAAGCGTTGACTACATTGCCCTTGTTTGAAAACTTTGACAGTTGGCCGGGTGCTTCAAGTACATCCGTTTCAGTTAACAACCTACCACATTGTTGGCACCATTTATCGGGTGTCTACAGCAGTTACGCTGGCTACCCGATTATATACAGCAGCAGTACTTATGCGGCCTCCGGCAGCAATGCCATGCGTTTCTATACATCAACCACCACATCATATAGTTATGGTGATGAGTATGCCATATTACCTCGTGTTGATGTCACATATTATCCGATTAATACGCTTCAGATTACGATGGATGTGAGAAAGAACAGCACATCGTACACTGATTTCACGCTTTTTGTGGGTGTGATGAGTGATCCAACCGACCCGACAACTTTTGTGCCGGTTGATACTATTGTCAAATCCTCAACAAGTTATGAGGAATTTACCGTAATGTTTAATAATTATACTGGATTGGGTGAATATGTTGCCCTTTGTGCGCCGAAAGTCACATCATCAAATGTTAGTTACAATACGGGTTATGTGGACAACCTCGTGCTGGAACCCATCCCATCTTGTCTGAAACCGACAGGTGTGACGCTCTCCAACATTACCGCCACCAGTGTGGATGTGGATTGGACCCCGGGCGATTACGAGCCGGCATGGGAGATTGTGGTTGTGCCTGCGGGTACTCCCGTCACCTCCGGCCTTGCCGAGTATGCCACAACGCATCCATACACCGTGGGCAATCTTGACGATAACACTCGGTACGACCTTTATGTGCGTGCGGATTGTGGTGGTGGAGACTACAGCTCATGGACACAACCCCAATCCTTCACAACAGATCCGTTGTGCACACCTCCCTCTAATCTGACAATTAGTCAGGTTGCGGGAACCTCCGCGCTGGTTTCATGGTCTCCTGCTCTTGTGGGCGCAACGAACTATACGGTGGAGTATTCTGAAGCGGGAATGGACATGTGGACTCCTGAAGTCGTGAATGGAACAAGCTACATGATTCCGTTCCTCAACCCGCAGACCTCATACGATGTGCGCGTGTATTCCAACTGCGACCTCAGTTCTGCGGATACATTGACCAGAACATTCAGTACGGGCTGTCTTTCAGGTGGTGATATGAATATAGGTGACGGCACGAACACCAGCACCTCCATTCCGTCCTATAGTTTTTACAAACACGGTTATTCCCAGCAGATTTTCACGGCTAGCGAGTTGGGTGGTGCCAATACTTTTAATTCCATTTCATTCTATATGGTGAATCTGGCCCAGCAACGCAATTACAAGATTTATCTGATGCACACAACGGCTACCACTTCGTCAGATTGGTTGCCCACAACGAATGCGCAATTGGTGTATTCCGGTCCGCAGACTCTGGTCGCTGATTCATGGAACACATTCAATTTCTCCACGCCGTTTGTATATAACGGTGTTGATAATTTAGCGGTTATCGTAATAGATTCAAACTCCAGCTATTCCTCTGGAAACAGTTGGCGAGTGCACAACGCCCCGGCTGGTACAGGAGCGACTAAATACACCTACAATGATGGCACTGCGTATAGCATCACGAGTGCGCCTACAACGACTAACGGAGGTGCCTTGGCTGTCCGTAACAATGTGAAATTTGGCGGAGATTGTGACAGTCTGTCCACTTGTGTCAGACCGAATCTTTATATTGCCAGCAAGACGGACGAGAGTATTACCATAGATTGGGCTCCCGGTTATATGGAAAGTTCCTGGGATTTGGAATACAGCACGGATGACACCACTTGGGTGTCTCTGGGATCTCTGTCGAGCGCACCTTACACATTGGACAACCTGAATGCGAACACTGTGTATTATATCCGCATCCGCTCCAATTGCGGTAGTGATTACAGCGATTGGGTAAAGATTCATGAACGTACCGAATGCGGTTATGTCAACATTCCTCTGATGGAAGGTTTTGAGTCTGCACCAGGCAGCGGTTCTGGCAATATGATCACCTGCTGGTCAACCAATTCCAACTATACTTCAACCCATTATCCCTATACCTCTAGCAGCCAGCACCACAATGGCACCTATAGTGTGTATTTCTATGCTGGTTCCTCCTACTATTCCTATTTGATTACGCCTCGTTTCGATGACAATGTCATGATGAACAACTTGGAAGTATCCTTCTGGGCCTATAAGACCTCGTCCACTTATTACATCCAGGTGGGTGTGATGAGCAACCCGGAAGATCCGAGCACATTCGTCCAGATTGGCCAGTTCTCGCCGTCTGCGACCAGCGTTTGGGAACTCTTCGAGGTGACCACCGCCTCTTATACGGGCGACGGCCATTACATTGCATTCAGATTGCCGAGTGATAGCACGAATTACATGTATATTGATGACATTAATATTGATGCAATTCCTACCTGTCAGCATGTTACCAACATCCATGTGGATGGCACCACGCTTACGGGTGTGTCTGCAGACATCCTTTGGACGCCAGGCGGTACAGAAAGCGAATGGGAATATGTGGTTGCACCCGCTAACACGGTGACGAATCCTGAAAACGAGCTCTCCAATACGGTTTATACGGCAGTGGCTCCTCTTACAGGCCTTGTTGCCAACACATCGTATGACATTTTTGTGCGTGCGAACTGTGCCCCTGGTGATAACAGCCGATGGGAGATGTACACCTTCAGAACCGCCTGCGATGCTATCACCGTTTTGCCTTTCGTGGATAATTTTGATTCTTATGGCGTCGGTTCGGATGTTTGGATACCTTGTTGGAAAAAATTCAGAACCTATACATTATCCACCACTTTGCCTTATGTGAGTGGCACTAGTTGGGGAGGTACCACCGGTGCTGACGGTTCTGTGGGTTATCTATACTTCTATACGGCCACATCCGGAACCTACACGATGGCTGTTACACCTTCGTTTGATCCTTCTATTCCAATCAACACATTGCGTGCCAAATTCAAATACAAAAGACACAATAGCAATGACGAGGTGATTGTGGGTGTGATTAGCGATATCACCGATAGCACGACCTTTGTTCCCGTGGATACGATTACGGTATCGACCACCGATACTTGGACCGACACCCATGTTGACTTTTCTTCCTATACCGGAACGGGTACTTATATCGCATTCATGTGTATGTATCATAATAACAACACCTATTCCATGATTGACAATCTCAGCATCAATACCCTTCCCAACTGTCTTGAACCGAATGGCTTTATGGTTAGTTCTCTGGATGAGACCTCTGTTTCCTTCACTTGGAATGCCGGAAACGAAAACGAATGGGAGTTGTATGTTGTGCCTGCAGGATCCACTTTGGAAAATGTTACTCCAATTACGCTTTATGACACCTCATATACTGTTACGGGTTTGAACTCAAACACCTCGTATGATGCATATTTGCGTGCTGTTTGTGCCGGTTCCGGATATAGTGACTACTCCATAACTTACTTCACTACAACATGTGCTGCGATGGATAGTCTGCCGTTTGTTGAGAACTTCGATAGCCATACGGGCTCCACATCCGGAACCACCAACAATTTGCCGTCCTGCTGGAACAATATTTCCGGTTCGTATAGCAGTTATGCCGGTTATCCGATTATCTACAACAGCAGTTCATCTGCCGCTTCCGGCAGTAATTCAATGCGTTTCTACACAGGGACCACAACGTCTTATGCTTATGGGGATGAATATGCAATTTTGCCTCCTATTGACGCAATGATGTATCCGATCAATACGCTTCAACTTACGATGGATGTGAGAAAGGGCAGCACCTCATACACCGACTTTACCCTCATTGTGGGTGTGATGAGCAATCCGTCCGATGCAAACACTTTTGTGCCGGTAGATACGATTGTCAGGCCCGATGCCACTTACGATGAATACACCGTGTATTTCTCCAACTATACGGGCACGGGTAATTTCATAGCCCTTTGCGCACCGAAAAACACACAGAATAATGTGGCATATAATACGGGTTATGTGGATAATATTGTGGTTGATGTGATACCCAGCTGTCCGCGTCCAAACGACCTTACGGTTACGGGAATCACCAGCAATACCATCGATTTGTCATGGACAGATTATAGCTCTGGAGCTGCTTCCTCATGGACTGTTGAGTATGGCACTCCGGGATTCACGCCAGGAACCTATGCGGGAACCATCCTGCAAGCCAACACGAACTCCATCACGCTTCCCAACCTCACGGCTAACACATCCTACGAGATTTATGTGATGGCGGATTGCGGTATGGGTGACCAAAGCACTTGGTCTAATCCTCTTGTTGTGACAACCAGTTGTGACCTGTTGACCACACTGCCGTTTACGGAGAATTTTGACTCCTATACGGCCTATACTAGCACATCAGCGTCCACAAGCAACCTGCCTAATTGTTGGAATAACCTGTCCGGTTCGTATAGCAGCTATGCCGGTTATCCCATCATTTATTATAGTTCCAGTACCAATTATGCGTCCTCTGCGCCTAACGCTATGCGTTTCTATTCAGGTACAACAACATCTTATAACTATGGTGATGAATATGCTATTCTTCCTCCGGTTGATCAGACACTCTATCCGATCAATACGCTTCAACTTACGATAGATGTGAGAAAGGGCAGCACCTCATACGCGGACTTCACTCTCTTTGTGGGTGTGATGACGAATCCGCAAGATGCGAGCACTTTTGTGGCAGTGGATACGATTGTCCAACCTAATGCCACCTATTCTGAATACACCGTGTACTTTACAAATTACACTGGATCTGGCAACTTCATTGCCCTTAAGGCACCCAGACACACGCCTACAAATGTGAGTTATAATACGGGTTATGTGGATAATATTTATCTGGAAGAGATACCTTCCTGCCCTCGTCCGAATGGATTGCATGTGGATGCCGTTACGAATTCCAGCATAACTTTAAGTTGGAACGAAATTGGTTCCGCCAATAGCTGGGAAATCGAATATGGTGCTCCCGGTTTCACTTTGGGCAGTGGTACCACGGTACAGGCCACCTCAAATCCGATGACGGTTACAGGACTTCAATCATCATCCAACTATGAGTTCTATGTCCGTTCCGTATGTTCCGCAACGGACATGAGCAACTGGAGCAACGCATGTGTGGGAACAACCGAATGCGATGTAACGAATGTGCCTTATACAGAGGATTTTGAGTCTTATGCTGGAACCACATATTCTGATAATAATGGTCCTGTTCCATTGTGCTGGACGAATTATGGTACCAATACAACATACGGTCATCCGCATGTGTCGGGTAGTGGTTCTTACCATTATACTCATAGCGGTAACAATTCTCTTGTCTTCACCGCCGGAACAACAGGGAATGGTACGGACGCGTATGCCATGTTGCCCACTTTCACACAGCCTCTCAATACATTGCAGATAGGTTTCTATTATGCCATGGAAAGCACGAGTTATGGTACGCTATCTGTTGGATATGTGACCAATTTGGCTGATCCAGCAAACACTTTCGTTATGTTGGAAACAGTTACCTCTATTGATGGTGATGAAGTTCCAATGGATTCCATTACGGTGGACTTCAGTTCGTATCCGTCTGTCCCTGCCAATGGTAATATCTGTTTCCATTGGAATGTTACTGGGAGTTGGTATAACTGTTGTATTGATGATATTGCCGTTAATGTTGCAGGTTCTGGCCCTATAGTTCAACCTTGTGAGGTACCTCAGGGCTTGACCGTTGCCAATGTGGATAATACTACGGCCACGCTTACATGGACTCCGAATGCCAATGTGCAATACTGGACTATCGATTATAAGAAGACCAGTGCTAACACATGGACTACAGTGAATAATATCACCTCACCGACCTACACTTTGACGAACCTCAATCAGATCACCCAATACGATGTGCGTCTGGCTGCGGTTTGTGGTGACAATAACACCAGTGACTACACACCTGTCGTTCAATTCACCACCACGAATGTTGGTGTTAACGATTATGAGATGAGCACTACACTCTATCCGAACCCGACTACAGGTGAAATCAGAATTCAAAATACAGAATTCAGAATCCAAAGTGTTGAGGTTTACGATGTGTATGGCAAACTGATCAAGTCTGTCAAGGTGGATGACTTCAGTGTTGTCATCGATCTGTCCGCCAACGCATCAGGTGTTTACTTCACGCGCATCATGACAGATAATGGCATGGTGACCAAACGCGTCGTGAAGGAGTAGGCAATGGACTGTTAGTCTTAGGTATTCTTTAAACCTTAAACTTGAAACTAAAGAGGTTCCTCAATCGAGGAACCTCTTTTTTTTGTCTAGAACCCTCTTGAGCTTCGCGCCGCGCTTGATACTACGGTGCTACGGGAACGGACGCTTCCGGAACTGGGAACCGTTCGGGATTGTCCGGAAGCGGGTCTGCTGGTTGTGGCGCTCTTGCTTCCGGAAGTTGTGCTTGGTCTTGGCGCGGTTGCGGGTTTTGTGGCTCCGGGCGTAGTTGTAGGTTTTCCGCTCACTGGCTGCGAGGTGGTAGGTTTGGCTGTCGGTGCGGGATATGTGCGAGGTGTGCCTCCACCGGAACCGGCTGACTTGTAGTTCGTGGTGCTGCCCACTCGGCTGATGCGTGAGGAGATATTGTGCCCGCCTGTGGTTACCATGTCGTTGTAGGTTATGATGACCGACGGGGTTTTCAGATAACGCCCGCCGCTCTTGCTCAGGTTGCCGACATAGTAGTCCTTGATTTTGGCTAAGTCCACCCCGATGAGCTTGAGGTTGTTCTTTCCAATGGTGCGCAGCAAGTTGTTCACCTTGTGTGCCTGCAACATTCGGTTGTAACTCTCCTGACTGTTGATGGTCGTGCCGCGAGGGTAGGAGAGATAACGGGCCAATTTGCCGAAATTCTCTTCCGATAGTCCATTCAGCATGGTTCTCACTCCCTGTAACTCCCCGATGATCATTTGTTTTTGCCTCCTGTTTACATCTTGGTAGATGTCTCGCTGATTCTCTTCCGTATAAGAAAAGTTGTACCGGTCTTCGTTCTCCCGCATCTGTTTGTTCACCTGATTGCGCCCGTAGGCGTCGAAATGGATGCGCGACAGCGTGTCTGCAAATTGCTGAAGTTGACTGTCATCCATGTTTTTGAGAATGTTGAGCAGGTCTTTGCAGGGCTTGGCCAGCAAATAGGGCTTGTTGGACGGGAAGGCGCTGTGCAGCAACTTGCCTTTATAGTGTATGCCATTATCCATAAATAATTGGTATAGAGCAGTATATTGCACCACACGGGCGATGTCGGTGTTGCCGCAGTTGGCGAAATAATTGCCCGCTTGCCGCTCGTAGCTGCTGCCGATGCTCTGGTGGCTCTCCTGAGAGTTGAAGTACGACACTGGCAGCGCCCCGGTGCGGTTCAGCGTGTAGATGGTGTGCTCCGGCAGATCAATGGCGTACATGGTGTTGGCGGTGTTCCAGTTGTAAACCAGCTGGTTAATTCCCAGTTTCTGGAACAGCGGACGGTCGAAAGGAAAATAGCCGGGGGAAGGGTAGTGGTAGGACGCTTCTTGGATGGTGCCGCTTTCCGACCAGTCCTTTAACAACACATCCGTGATGGTGAGCAGATGCCCAAGCTCGGTGTTCTCCAGTTCGCGGCTGAGGTAGGTGGGGCACCAGTCGCGGCCGTCGGGCATCTTGCCTGCCAGGCAGTCGTTGATGTCCAAACTCTGCGAGAGTTCCTTGGCGCTGATGCTGGCAATAAGCAGTACGGTTTCCACGCGCAACGGAGGCAGCACCTCCAACGGTTGCTCGCGCTCGCGCCCGATGATGACCAAAGTGGTTGAGTCGCGCAGGGCACCCAGAATCAGATCCGCATCCAGCGCGAACCGACGGATATCTTCCGCTTGGTTGATTAGGTCGCTGTTGCGACGGATACACCAGGCCACTAATCCCGGTGCCTTGCTGAAAAACACGCCTTTGCGTTTTTGCTCAAACATTTTACTGACTGTCAATGTTTTGGAGGTGTCCTTCTCATCGATGAACTCCTCCGCCGCTTGGAAAAACCAATCGTCAAATTCGGCCAATGAGATTTGGTAATCCAGATTTTCCCGGGTAAAATAGGAACGCTTAAGCTCTTTTTGCAGATCAATGGCGTTGGGTTTGTAGTCGGAAAGATAGAGGTGTTTGGAGATTTTGGCTACCAGATTGTTCAGGTTTTCCGTGGTGGTGTTTCCTAAAAGTACCATGATGTCGGTCATCCGGCCGTCGTAGCCGATATGGACCTGCTTGCGCACGGTTTCGTGAGTGAACTTTTCGCAGATCTTTTCCAAACTGTCTGTTTCAAAGAATGGGGCAGGTTCTGAAATGAGGATAATGCGGCTGCTGTCGGCGAAAGTGGCTGTGCCGATGGTCTGGTAGTGCATCCGGAAATGCTTGCGGAATTGCTCGTGTACGGAGTCGGCTTTCGCGAACGCTATCGTCTCCTCCATGTTCACATGCTGGTCAGGGATGAACTCCCGCTTCATCAGCGTGGCTGTCTGTTTCTTGATCTCTTCGACCACTTTCGTGCGATTGCCGAAAGTGAACAGGCAAACCACCAGTATCAGCATAATACCGGCAGCAACGAGGACTCTGTTTCTCACATTGTTGGTCATAATCTGGAAAATCGTTGCAAAAGTAATGCTTTTTTAATATCGGTCCCCAGTCTTAAATCTTAAATCTCCAGCCTTAAATCCCCCAGTCTTAAATCTCCAGTCTTAAGTCTCAAGTCTCCAGTCTCCAGTCTCCAGTCTCAACTCTTTTTTGTATCTTTGCACCCAACAATAAAACCTCGATACTATGAATTTGGAACAAAGAATCAATGAAGACATCAAGGCTGCCATGCTAGCCAAGGAAAAAGATAAACTCAATGCTCTGAGAGCCATCAAGTCCGCCATTTTATTAGCAAAGACCCAGAAAGGTGCTGCGGATGAGATTAGCGAAGAGGGTGAAATCAAGATTTTGAAACAGTTGGTGAAGCAGCGTCAGGATTCCGCCGAAATGTATCAGCAGCAAAACCGCGATGACTTGTATCAGGAGGAGAAATTCCAATTGGATATCATTTCCGCCTATCTGCCGAAGATGCTTTCCGAGGAAGAGGTGGAAGCTTCTCTGAAACAGATCATTGCCGATAATGGATTCGCTGGCATGAAAGATATGGGCAAGGTGATGGGGCAGGCCACGAAGTTGTTTGCCGGTAAGGCCGACAACAAGATGGTGTCCGACATAGTGAAACGCTTGCTGTCTTAACATGAAGTATTACATCATAGCTGGCGAGGCGTCCGGTGATCTTCATGCGTCCAACCTTATGAAGGCGCTCAAGGAACGCGACCCGCAGGCGGATTTCCGTTGTTGGGGCGGCGACCTTATGGAGCAGGCGGGCGGCGATATCGTAAAACATTATAAGGAACTGGCTTTCATGGGTTTCTTTGAGGTGATTACCCACCTGAACGAGATTCTCCGCAATTTCAAGATCTGCCAGACCGACATTTTGCTGTATGAGCCAGATGCTGTCATTCTGGTGGATTATCCGGGATTCAATCTCCGCATGGCCAAATTCGCCAAAGAGCAGGGCCTCAAGGTCATCTATTACATCTCTCCGCAGATTTGGGCATGGAAGAAGGGCAGGATTAAGAAAATCAAGAAATATGTGGACGAAATGATGGTGATTTTGCCTTTTGAGGAGGAATTTTATGCCAAAAACGGCATGAAAGTGCATTATGTGGGGCATCCGCTGTTGGATGCGGTGAACCGCGATTTGCACCAATCCGAAGAGGTGCTTCGTTTTCGTGAACAGTATGAGTTGGACGACCGCGAGATTATTGCCCTATTGCCTGGGAGCCGCAAACAGGAGATTACCGCCATTCTTCCTCAAATGCTCAAGATGATCCCCCTGTTTCCACAGTATCAGTTTGTGGTTTCCGTGGTGGATTGGCAACCGGCGGAACTGTATGACAAGTATCTGAAGAAATATTCTGTGAAAAAAGTGAAAGGCAACGCCTATCCGATGCTGGCAAATGCGAAGGCCGCCATTGTGGCCTCGGGTACTGCTACGCTGGAAACCGCTATGATCGGCACCCCGGAAGTGGTGTGCTATGCGGGTAATGAATTGTCGTATCTTATTGCCAAACAGTTGATTACGGGTATTAAGTATATTTCTTTGGTGAATTTGATTATGGACAAACCGGTGGTGGCGGAATTGATACAGCACGATTATGACACCCCTCACTTGCGGAAAGAACTCCAACTTATAACTGAGGATGAGCCGCATATTGCCGCCATGAAAGCGGATTACAAGCAGCTGGTCACGCTCTTGGGCGACGGCTCCGCTTCCGCCAAAGCGGCTGAAATTGTGACAGATGCATTGTCAAACTGAAAAATTGTATATTTTTGCAACATTTAATGTGATAGTTCGTTATTAAATTTATATAGTATATAAAATGAGAAATAGTATATCTTTTTTGGCCGTAGCGGTAACCCTGTTGTTAGGGTCTTTTGCAGAAGTTTCCGCTCATGATGTGGACTTCGGTAGTGCGCAATATGTGAATGTGATGGTGGCTGATACCATGCCGTTCTATGTCCCTAATGCGTTTACTCCCAATAACGATGGTGTGAATGAGTATTTTATGCTGAAATATGAACTGACGCCGGAAGAAACTTTCGCCACATTTTTCATGATGATTTGCGACCGATATGGGAATGTACTCTTCAAGACATACAACCCGACCGCATACTGGGACGGGAAGGATAAGAATGGAGTGCTTTGCCCGGCTGGTGTGTATTCCTATGTCATCAAGTACAAATTACGCCGTAATACCAAAGTTGAACAAATCAACAAAAACGATTTGGAGGTTCGTACGGGTAGTGTCGTGCTGATACGATAATGATTATGTAATATTCCCATTTCCCCCACTCGAGATGAAAAGGATCGCTTTTTTTCTGTTCGTTTTCCTGTCTGTTAACGTAAACGCTTTATTTGCTCAGGATATTATCATGACCAACACCTCGGTGGTGCAGGGTATTACAGAGGATAGTCGAGCTTTTTATGATCCCGGTGGACAGAATGGGGATTTCGGTCTTGGCATTCGTGACACGCTTACGATGCGCAATTCCATGTCAGGCCAAGGCACACTGAGCGTGATTTTTGATGATTTTGCCATGGGTTATGGCGATACTTTGTATGTTTTCGACAGTCAGACGTGCGACCCGAACCATTTGATTGGCTTCTACAACTCCGTAAATTCTCCCGAGGAGGTTTCCACGGTCTCAGGCTATCTTACCTTTGTCTTTCATTCCGACAGTATTCATGATTATGGCATGTTGAAGTCGGGTTGGGTGGCACGCGCTTATGTGACTCCGGCTAATCCCGATCAACTTTGGCTTAATTCTGATAATCAAGGGCTCACCATGACATCTTGTAATTTCAAGTTCTATGATTCAGGTGGCCCAGGGAATATGACAACCAATACCGGAACTGTATGGTGTGAGCTTCAATCGCCTGTATCTCATGTGAAACTGGAATTCCAATCTTTCAATGTGGCTGGTGTGATGAAGATTTACGATGGGCAGTATTATGATCCCAATAAACGTTTGATAGGTCAGTGGCATTCCACTACCGTGGGGCCTGCAGGAAAACCACCTGTGTTGTTTTCTTCCGGAAACACCTTGACAGTTGAATATGTGAGTGCTGCCGGTGATATGAACAAGCCAGGTTGGGAGGCCACGGTGTCATGTGTTACCGAACTCTTCGAAAGTCCCGACGGATCTGCATGTCCCAGTGTTGTGAGTCAAAATGAGTTAGGAGAAGACTTGCCAGATACTTTATACCATACTTGCGGGGTGCCTATCATTTTGTCGGCTAAGGTGACCGCTACCGGAAGATATACTAACGACTATACGGTGAAATCCATACCATTTAATCCGCCATATCCTTTCACGGCGGGTACATCTTGCAACGCTAATGATGATGATAGCTGGTTGGCACAAGTGTCATTAGGATTTACTTTTTCATTTTTTGGTAATAATTATACTACGGTTTATCCAGGAACAAATGCCATAATATCTTTAGAACCAAGATCAGGATCTTGTAATTGGAGGTACGGTACACCCCCGGCAAATCCACCATATACCAATATTTCTGGAAACCAGACCCAAGGTCATCCATATAATTATGAAAATGCCATTTATGGAGTGTATCATGATGTGCATTGTGCACATTATTCAAATGGTGGTGCTGTTCGTAAGGGCGTTTTAGGTGAATATCCTTGTCGATCTTTTGTTTTCAATTATGATCACATTGCCTTGTTTGGTAATGATAGTGAGCAAGGGAGCACTCCCAATGAGTCTGACAATGGTTATTATAACACCTATCAGATGGTGATGTATGAGGGCACCAACATCATTGACATTTATGTGAAGCATTGTAGCAAGGGACAGACTGCCACCAGTATTGATGGCAAGGAGGGTGTAATTGGTTTGCACAACAAATCCTCTTCACAAATATTATTGGCCCCTGGTAGAGGTCCTGACTGGTGGGTGAATCCAGGTAATCCCCCAAACGAGAATATCAAAAAGAATCAGGCTAATGACGAGGCTTGGCGTTTTACCCCCATTACACCAATGGATGAAGCCGCCACTATTGACTGGTTTGCCAATACGGTTTCTGACTCTACTTGTGTGGGACACTCCAAGAAACTGGTGGTGGACCCTCAGGATTCAACAGATTACATCGTAAGATATCACTTCACAAATGCGGGTAATAATCCATTCGACCTGTATGACACCGTGCACGTGATTGTGACGGTGCCGAAGTTATCGCTGGATACTTTTACCGTTTGTCCAGGAAAAACGGTTAAGTTGGAGCCAATTTACAGTGACACAACGGAAATACATCCGGAGAGTTTCTTATGGAACACCTCAGACACAACAGATACCCTCAGCATTCGAGCAATGCAGACCCAGGAATATGAGCTAACCGTTCTTTTTGACAACAACTGCCGCCGTACCGCCAGAACTGTCGTGAATGTGGACACTATGGCCATTCCCCATATTTCCGGCGACTCGGTGATCTGCTACGGTGACCAGGCCCGTCTGGTGGCCCAGGTGGACAGTCCGACCTATGTTTTGCGTTGGGGCAACGGTTACGAGGGCGATGTGCTGGTGGTTCGCCCCACCGATACTTCCACCTATGTGGTGAAAGCCATCGAACCCTCTGATGAGGAATGCTTTACCACCGATACCATAACCGTTGTGGTTCTTCCATTGCCCGAGTTGTCATTTACCTATTCGCCTGAATCAGTGGTGATTGAACGGGGCGTGGGTACGCTGACCTGCTTCACGGATTGTGACCCCGATTACAATATAGTCTGGAATTTTAATGACCGGTATAATCCCGAAACTTCCATAATTGAGGATTTGCATTCCGTTACCCATGATTTTACCCATGTGGGATCATACGATGTTACGCTATCGGCTACCAATCAGTATGAATGCCGCGATTCCGTAACGGAACATGTCCGCGTGTATGTGCCGGTTTCCTTTATGGTGCCTAATGCCTTTACTCCGAATGATGATGGACTTAACGATTACTTCATCCCCGTTTATGAAGGCGTTGAGCTGGCACAATATCTGATGCTGGTTTATGACCGTGCCGGACGGCTGGTGTTCAAATCCACCAATCCGACTGTAGGTTGGGACGGGCGTGATTTTAACGGCCAACTTTGTCCGCAAGGTGTGTACACCTACTATATCCATCATTGGACTCAAATGGATGATTTGCGGGGAACGGGTCAGCCTGCCATTACGGGTGGTGTAACCTTGATTCGATAAATGTCACGGATTCTGAAAATTACGATGATGCTTTGCTGCGGCGTTCTCTTGATGGGAATGTCGGGATGCGCTACGGCGCAAGTGGCGCAGGATACGGTTGCGGGACCGCAAATTGACACGGTGCTTGCTTCGGTGGACACAATGCCTCCCTTGGCGTCAGGTTACCAGTGGCTCTCCTATCGCGGCAAGGCCGATATCGTCGATACCGGTGGCACACGCACCTGCAACTTCTTCTTCGTGAACCGTGTGGATAGTATTATCTATTTGAATGTCAGCGCATACGGTATTGAGGTGATGCGGGCGGTGCTAACCCCTGACAGCATCAAATATGTCAATAAACTTACCTATCAGTACTATGTGGGCACCTATGCGCCGCTGCGTCTGTTGTTGAAACGGACAGTAAACTTTGCTTTGGTGCAGGACATTTTGCAAGGATACGGCGATGAGCGTCTGGCGCACTCACCCTTTTCGTGCGAATATCATGATTTCGCCGCAATGGATTCCACCCGTTCCTTTTTTACGGAAATGATATTGAAAGACTTGAATCATCTGGTTGAAATTCAGGCCCATCTAAAGGTGATACGCTTTGATGTGCCAGGCCCTACGGGCATAAAAATTCCTGAAAAATTCAAAGAGCTGAAACTATAGCAGTGATGCGTTCCGATCAGGTGAAGCAATGGATTTTGGATGCCGGTTTCTCTCATGTGGGCATTGCTCCTGCGCACGCTTTGTGCGAGGCGGAGGCACAGTTCCTTGATGCCATAGGGGAGGGGAGGCACGCGGACATGCGCTTCCTGGAACGCGATGTGCACAAGCGCTTCGATCCTGTGGAACTGCTCCCCGGATGCCAGAGTGTCATTGTGGCCGCTCTCGACTACCGCATTGCCGAGCAACCCGCCAGCGACAAGTACCGGACTGCCCGTTACACTTGGATTGAGGACTATCATGTGCTGGTGAAACGGATGCTGAAAGAGGTTGTGGACAAGCTGTTGGAACAAGATTCGTCGGTACAATGCCGCATCACGGTGGACAGTTCCTGCATTTCGGAAAAGAACTGGGCGGTGGAGGCCGGGGTTGGCTGCTATGGCAAAAACGGTCTGGTGCACAACGATGACGGGTCTTATTTCGTGTTCGGGATTATTTTGACCACTTGCGCCTTCGATCACTACGATTCTCCGAAAAAATCGGACTGCGGCGATTGCATGTTGTGTGTGAACAGTTGTCCGGCCCAGGCATTGTCACCCTATAAAGTGGATGCGAACAAATGCTTTGCCTATCAGACAGTGGAGAATAAAAACACTGATAATGAGGTGCTTGTAAGAGCTCCATTGGTCTTTGGATGCGATTGTTGTCAGGAGGTTTGTCCAAAAAACAAAAAAAATGCCGGTCCGCGTCCGAATGTATTGAAAAGTTCATTATTTTTGCGGCTCCAAAATGAGGAGATGGAAAACCTCTCACCGGAGGAATTCAAAACCTATTTTGGAGACACTGCGATGGCACGAAGGAAGTATGAGCGATTTAGCCGTGCCATATTTGCTAAAAAGTATAAAAATTCAGAATAAGGAATCGTGGATTTGAAAGACAGGAACGACATAATCAACTACGCCGCCGAGGTGTTGCAAGAGGAAGCGAATGCTGTACAAACCCTCAAACAGTATCTGACGGATGATTTTGTGAAGAGTGTGGAGACGATTCTGAATTCAAAAGGCCGGGTCATCGTCACCGGCATTGGAAAAAGCGCGATAATTGGTCAGAAGATCGTTTCAACGCTGAATTCCACCGGCACACCGGCAGTCTTCATGCACGCGGCGGATGCCATACATGGGGATCTGGGCATTATCCAGCAAGACGATGTGGTTCTTTGCATATCCAAGAGCGGCAACACACCTGAAATTTCTTTGTTGACGCCCTTTCTGAAGAAAAACGGCAACATCCTGATTGCAATGGTCGGCAACACGGAGTCGCACCTCGCCCGCGAGGCCCATTATGTGCTCAATTGCACAGTGGAACGGGAAGCCAGTCCCAATAATCTGGCCCCAACAAGCAGTTCCACCGCCCAGTTGGCCCTTGGCGACGCCCTTGCCTCCACCCTGATCAAGCTGCGCGGCTTCACTTCCGAAGACTTCGCCCAACTCCATCCGGGTGGCATTTTGGGAAAACGCCTCTATATGAAGGTCAAGGACTTGTACAAGTTCAACGATGTTCCGATGGTGGCCCCGACTGACCCGATGCAGACCGTGATTTTGGAAATCTCCGGCAAATGCCTCGGCGTAACCGCCGTGGTGGAGAATGAGAAGGTGGTGGGAGCCATCACCGACGGCGACCTCCGGCGAATGCTGGAACGCAATCCAGATTACAGTCGCCTCACCGCACAGGATGTGATGACAAAACAGCCGAAATCGGTCCACGAAGAAACCCTCGTCGTGGATGCGCTGGAACTGATGAAGAGCAAGAACATCACGAACCTCTTTGTCATTGACAGCCAGGAACGTTATCTTGGAGTGATTCATCTCCACGATATCATCAAGGAGGGTATTTACTAACTGCCCGGATGGCGGAAGTGGTAGACGCGCACGTTTCAGGTGCGTGTGCCGAAAGGCGTGCAGGTTCAAGTCCTGTTCCGGGCACTGAAGGATTTTGCAAGTAGTTCAAAATGAACGAAATGCAGAATCCTTTTTTTTGTGTCGAATTTGAAGTCACTGATAAGTGTCACAGTCGTAATCCACGACTCAAAAGGGGAAGTATGAAGTCCAAATCTTTGAACCACGCATTTCTTCAATCGCATATTTCGTATATTGCTGTAGATGTTTGAGTGCTCCGAAAGGAAGTATTTGTTTCAACACACTGTGTACAGCGTTTTCGATTTTTTCGATTTCGTTGAAAATCAAAACGCACAGTTTTTTCAAAACGGTACAGCATCAGCACCTGGTCAAATGATGCGCCTGTTTTGTAACGATGTCCAGCTCTCATTGTGCAAAACACAAATTAAGATTATATTTTAGAACAAAACATCATATTAGAAAAATGTATTATCTTTGCACTTTCAAAATGTTGTTACTATGATTACAAAACAAGATAGATGGGTCTTCAACAATCTCGACAAATTGGATGAGAATAATCCTGACACTGATATGGATGTCAATACTTTCTTCGATTTAATGGAGGAGGCGTTGGAGAAATATTTTGAAAATACTATAGAAAATATTTGTTATTGGCCTTATTAACAGTAACATGAATATAAAAGCGAAGCCGTTTCTTAAGTGGGTTGGAGGAAAGAGCCAACTGCTTCAGCAATTGAATTTGTTGCTGCCGCATGAGTTTGAAAAATGGTCTGAAGTTACTTATATTGAACCATTTGTTGGTGGTGGCGCAATGCTTTTTTTTATGCTTCAGCGTTATCCTAATATCAAACATGCAGTTATAAACGATATTAATCCCGATTTAATAAATTGCTATATCATTGTCAGAGATTACCCGATGCGACTCATTGGGGCTCTGCATCAGCTTGAAGATGAGTATTTGTCTCAATCAACAGAAGATTCCAGAAAGGATTTCTATTTAAAAATGAGGGAGACATATAACCATAAGGATTTGACTAATATTGAAAACGCTACATTGTTAATTTTCTTGAATAAAACCTGTTTTAATGGATTGTATAGGGTTAATAAATCTGGTATGTTTAATGTTCCATTTGGAAGATATGAACATCCAGTTATTTGTAATGAGGAAATTATCCTTGCTGATAGCGCTTTGTTAAAGAATGTGGATATTTTGAATGGCGATTTCGAGAAGACATTTTCGTATGCCCAGAATAATACTTTTTTTTATTTTGATCCTCCGTATCGTCCATTATCTGTGACATCTAATTTTAAGGATTATTCAAGAGAATCTTTTGATGATTCATCCCAAATCAGGCTGAAAGAGTTTTGTGACAGAATTGAATCAGCAGGATATAAGTTTATGTTGAGTAATTCTGATGGAAAATCAAAGGATAGTTCAGATGATTTTATGGATAGTCTTTATGAGGGTTATAAGATTAATCGGGTTTGGGCATCTCGAAGTATAAATGCAGATCCCAGCAAGAGAGGTAAACTTTCGGAAATTGTAGTACGAAACTATAAGGAGACGAGGGGGGATTTTGTTTTTAACCAGCAGTCAGAATTGCCTATAGCATCAGAAGACACTTTGAAATATGGAAAAGAATTTTAATGTTTTTATGAGTCAACTACAAAAGACAAATCGGACTCTTGATTTCTTTTGTGATTTTGAAAAGATTATTAGTAATGTAGAAGATGTAAAGCTCAGTTTGTGCATGCTTAATAGTTTGATTGGTGCCAAGGATATGAGAAAAGCTGTGGAAACAATTTGGAAAAGAGATAAGACTGCATTTAATGCAATGAGTATTTTAATTGCAGTCCGAGATGATAATAAGGAAAAGATATTGGATTCCGAAAACCATTGTGTGAAACTGAAATCGCTGTTTACATCTGTAGATGGCGTGATAGAGTACCTTGAGACAACTGGACTGAAACATGTATTACAGCAGCGTAGAATTAATGATTTGGTGGATTATGTGTTTGGGATTGAGACAGGGTTGGATACAAATGCCCGAAAAAACAGAAGCGGTCATATAATGGAGAACAAGGTTGCCATGCTGCTAAATCATTATAATATCAAATATAGGCGGGAGGTGTATTCAAGGGAATGGCCAGAAATTAGCTTGGCTTTGGGTACTGATGAGAAACGGTTTGATTTTGTTATACATACAAGAGATATTGAGTATCTCATTGAAGTGAATTTTTATAGCGGAGGAGGTTCCAAACTAAATGAGACGGCTCGTTCTTATTCTGAAATTGCACCCAAAATTAATGGTGTCAAAGGATTTAAATTTGTTTGGATTACGGATGGTGTCGGTTGGCAACAAGCAAAAAACAAGTTGCATGAAGCATACAATATTATTCCGCACATGTATAACTTAACCTCAGTAGAAGAATTTATTTGCATGCTTAAAAATCAATAATAGTTTAAACCATGATAGCAACATATTATAAATCAGATTGTAAAGATTTTTTGTTAGCAAAAGGGGACTGTCTGCAGTTGCTGCCAAATATCAATTTCAAATTTGATATGATTTTTGCAGACCCGCCATATTTCTTGTCTAACGGAGGCATTTCATTACAGAACGGTAAAGTTGTCTGTGTGGATAAAGGCGAATGGGATAAAGGTAAATCGCAAGATGAAATTCATGATTTCAATAGAACATGGTTGAAATTATGCCAAGAAAAACTTAAAGAAAATGGAACAATTTGGATTTCGGGTACATATCACAATATTTTTTCCGTAGCTAATGCTCTGGTGGAGTTAGGGTATAAGATACTGAATGTGATTACTTGGCAAAAATCTAACCCTCCGGCTAATATTTCTTGCCGGTTCTTTACATACTCTACGGAGTTTGTGATATGGGCTCGTAAAAATCCTAAAAAGCCACATAAATTCAACTATGATCTAATGAAACGACTCAATGAAAACAAACAAATGACTGATGTGTGGAAATTACCTGCCATCGGTAGATGGGAGAAAACTCTTGGGAAACATCCAACACAAAAGCCACTTTCTTTACTTACTCGAATAATACTTGCTTCCACTGATGAGGACGATTGGGTGTTAGACCCTTTTTCTGGTAGTTCTACAACAGGAATTGCAGCTAATCTGTGTAATCGGAGGTTTTGTGGGTTAGAACAAGAGGATGCTTATTGCCAATTGAGTCGCAATCGTCGTGAATTAATGAATGATATAGAGATAAGGACCGATTGGGAACGACATATTGCCGATATGCGTACATTGAAAAATCTTTCTGCTGATGGATTATGGAAGTCGAATGAAAGAAATGTTTCATATAATGACGCCCCATTTGATTTGTGATAGAAGATGTATGATGGCATAACTTCAAAATTGTATTAACTAAATAACAAAATATTTAATCATGAAAGAATTTTTAATCATCACGTCTGAAGGCACGACATACGCGCCAGATGAAAGCGAAGTTGAAAATTGCCAGATTTTAGGCAGAATAGAAGCAGAAAACGAAATGCAAGCTAGAAGAAAACTCTTGGATGATAATCCTTGGATTGAAGAATGTGGATACAATATGGATGAAACAATTGTTTTGAGAGTATTTAGATATAGTACAAATCCAGGTGTTGAGTCATAATGAAGAGTTTTGATTCCCACAAATTTATGTATCTTTGCGCTTCAAATGCGATTAAAATGAAACTCTTTATCGTCCCAACCCCTATCGGCAATCTGGAGGACATCACTCTCCGCGCGCTGAATGTGCTCCGCTCCGTGGACCTGATCCTGTGCGAGGATACCCGCACCACCCGCAAGCTGCTCCAACACTACGAGATTGACAAACGCTGTATGGCGTACCATATCTTCAATGAGCATGAGCAGATGAACCGCTTCTTGGGCGAGATTAAAGCCCATGAGCAAGTGGCGCTGGTGAGCGACGCCGGCACCCCCGGCATCTCCGACCCTGGATTCCTGCTCGTGCGCGAGTGCGTGGCCAACGATATCGAGGTGGAATGCCTGCCTGGCGCCACCGCCTTTGTGCCTGCCCTGGTGCAGTCGGGACTCCCCTGCAGCAGTTTCTATTTCTATGGCTTCCTGCCTCACAAGAAAGGCAAGGAAACGCTGCTGAAACGCGTAGCAGAAATGGAAGAGACTGTCGTCTTCTACGAATCCCCCCACCGCCTGCTCAAATCACTGGAAAAAATGGTTGAGATAATGGGACCGGACCGCAAGATTTCCATATCCAAAGAAATCTCCAAAATCTATGCTTACACTTTCCGCGGCACCCTCGCTGAGGCAGTCGAACATTTCGCCCAAGACGAAGTGAAAGGGGAATTTGTAATGGTAATTGCACCGAAGGACGCACGAGGGTAGGCACTGCGATTTGCCTAAGGTCCCACGTCCCACATCCCACGTCTAACATCTAACATCCCACGTCTAACGTCCCACGTCTAACATCTAACATCTAACATCCAACATCCCACGTCCCACGTCAGTCACTGTTCATGAATTACAGATCGCTATTCCCTAAAAAAAATGTATCTTTGCACGTTTTAAATTAAAAATTCTATGAGTCAGATTATTAAAGTTTTAGGAAGAGAGATTTTAGATTCCCGTGGCAATCCCACGGTTGAAGTTGATGTATATACCGCTGCCGGCGCCATGGGTCGTGCCGCAGTTCCCTCCGGCGCATCTACGGGTGTGCACGAAGCAGTGGAATTGAGAGACGGTCAGGAAGACCGCTTCTTGGGCAAGGGCGTGATGAAGGCCGTGCAGAACGTGAACAGCGTGCTGGCCGAACAGATTGAAGGCATGGATGTTAGCGACCAGGCCGAGATCGATGCCCGCATGATTGAGATTGACGGCACCGAAAACAAAGGCAAGATGGGTGCCAACGCCATTCTCGGCGTCTCTTTGGCCGCCGCCAAAGCCGCCGCTCAGGAAACAGGCCAAGACCTCTACCGCTATGTGGGCGGCTGCAACGCCAATGTGCTGCCTGTTCCCATGATGAATATCCTCAATGGTGGTTCACATGCCGATAACCGCGTTGACTTCCAAGAGTTTATGGTTATGCCTATCGGCGCTCCCACCTTCCGCGAGGCCGTGCGTATGGGTTCTGAAATTTTCCACAACCTGAAAAAAGTGCTCAAATCCAAAGGTTATTCCACCAATGTGGGCGACGAAGGCGGTTTTGCTCCGGACCTCAAATCCAACGAGGAGGCCGTGGAAGTGATTCTGCAAGCCATCGAGAAAGCTGGTTACAAACCTTACGATGAGGTTTGCATCGCCCTCGATCCCGCCGCTTCGGAGTTTTTCGATACGGAAAAGAATGTCTATAAGTTGAAATGGTCCACTAATGAGGAGTTCACACCTGCCCAAATGGTGGATTATTGGAAAAATTGGACGAAGAAATACCCGATTATCTCAATTGAGGACGGTATGGCAGAGGATGACTGGGATGGCTGGAAACTGCTTACCGACACTATTGGCGACAAAATCCAATTGGTGGGCGACGACCTGTTCGTGACCAATGCCAACCGCTTGGCTATGGGGCTTGAGAAAGGCGTGGCTAACTCTATCTTGGTGAAAGTCAATCAGATAGGTACGCTTACGGAAACGATAAACGCTGTGGCGTTGGCGCAACGCAATCGCTACACGGCTGTGATGTCGCACCGTTCCGGTGAGACGGAGGATACCACCATCGCTGACTTGGCTGTCGCTTTGGGCACTGGCCAAATCAAGACGGGCTCCGCCAGCCGTACCGACCGTATCTGCAAATACAACCAACTGATGCGTATCGAGGAGATGCTGGGCAGCCAGGCCATCTTCCCGGGCAAAGATTTTCCGTTCAGAGGATAATATTTTCGCGGTTATTCGTTAATTATTTTGTAGAGACGCAATTGCGTCTCTACAAAATAAAAAAAAACATATTCACCAATTTTACCAATCCTATGGAACCTGTAAAAATTCTTTTTGCTGAAGACGATGTCAATCTGGGCAAGGTGCTTACCACATATCTTACCGGAAAGGGCTATCACATTGATCATGCCACCAACGGCGAGATTGCCTACGAAATGTTCTGCAAGGGTGATTTCGATATCTGCATCATCGATGTGATGATGCCGCTTATGGATGGTTTCACATTGGCGCAGGAGATTCGGAAACTGGACAAGAAAATTCCGATTATCTTCCTGACAGCCAAGAATTTGCAAGAGGATATGATTAAAGGCCTCTCCATTGGCGGTGACGATTATATCACAAAACCCTTCTCCATTGATGTGCTCTTAGCCCGTATTCAGGCGCTTTTGCGCCGGACTACGCAGCAGGAACCGGAAGATGAAGTGGTGCAGTTGGGCAGTATTGTGTTTGACAAGAAACGCCAGACGCTCACTATCCAAGGCGAGGAGAAGAAAATCACCACCCGTGAGGTGGAACTGCTGCAGATGCTGCTAGACAAGAAAAACGATGTGCTGGAGCGCGGTTATGCCCTCAAGAAGATTTGGGGTGACGACAGCTATTACAACGCCCGCAATATGGATGTGTATATCACAAAGTTGCGCAAATACTTCAAGAGCGAGCCGAGTATCCAAATCATCAATGTGCATGGCATCGGCTTCAAATTTGTGATGTAGTCTTATTTGGTGCTTTTCAAAGGCAGATAAACCACAAAGGTGCTGCCTTTGCCTTCTTCACTTTGAACTTCAATATGGCCGTGGTGCAGGGAAATGATCTTCTTGACATACCCTAATCCAAGGCCATATCCTTTTACATTGTGCACATTGCCTTTGGGCACGCGGTAGAAATTCTCAAAAATGCTGGCAAGGGCTTTCTTGGGGATTCCGATGCCTTTGTCCGTGACCGAGAGTATGAAGTTTTTCTTGTCGGACTGGGTGTTGATAAGAATTTCTGGTTTGTCAGTGGAATATTTAATGCCGTTTTCCACCAGGTTGATGATGACATTCTCCAGATGATGGCGATCGCCGAAAATCTTGTAGGTGTCGGCGTTGAGGGCCAGATTCAAACTGCCGTTGGTGGAACTGATTTGCAGAGCGACACTGTCTGTGACCTTATGAATGAGTTCGTGCATATCCAACAATTCCACATCCATTTTCACTTGTCCCTTTTTCAACTGGGCAATCTGCAAGATGTTGTTAACCATGTCTTTAAGGCGGTCGTTCTCATCTTGGATGATTTTGATGTACGCTTCGCGCATAGTGGCGTCGCTATGCAGCGTCGGGTCCGAGAGTGCCTCACACGCCAGCGAGATGGTGGATATCGGGGTCTTGAACTCGTGCGTCATGTTGTTGACGAACTCATTGGTGACTTCCGACACTTTCTTTTGACGGTAAAGGGAGTAGAGCGCAACAAAGGATATAGTGAAGCAAATGATTAACAAGCAGATAATTAACCCTACTATGGTGCTCATGCGTTGCAAGAAAATACCGCGTTCAGTGGGGAAGTAGAGGATGATGTAGTTGGGCGAAGCCACCTTTTCGTTGTATTTCAAACGGAAGACATATTCGCTTTGGAGCATGGTTTCCTCATCAGTGAACTGAGGCATGATGGCGAAGTCGGTGGTGAAGGCGTTGTATAATGCGAAATCAAAGCGCGCGTCTATATTCTCTTCCGCCAAACATGCTTTGATGAGTCTGGAAAGATATTCGGGACTAAGCAGTTGCAAGGTGCTGCTGTCAATTTGCACGAGATTGGCGTCGAGGTCGCTGACTACAAAAGAGCTGGGACTTTTGGAGTTTTTCGGTGACCAAGGGTCATTGTTCAGCGGGAACATTTTCCGGTAGGTGTCGCTGAAATAGGTGGTGTCATTTTCCATCACCCGCGAGTTGTTCTCTTTCACAAACACCACCGTTTGGATAATGCCGATGGGCTGGAAAGTGACGGTGTCCAACAGAAAGCGTCTAGCGTGCTGAACGGATACCACCGCAGTGGTGTCGGGCAATGAGTTGTCCGTGCTGTCAATGGATTCGTTGGATAGTGTGTCATTCTGGATGAGCGCATCAATCTTGTTCACAATCTCATCTCCGGCGGTAAGCACTTCGTTCACAAAGATGCTGCGCTGCACCTTTTCCGCTTCGGTGTAAAGTTTGAAGATGGAGAGAATAAGTAGTATGGATGTGATGCCAACTACAAAAAAGAGCGATACAATGATGCGTTTTTTCATAACTGATCACAGACTTCGTGTATGATTTTGCGGATTTCCTCTTCCGGGAATTGACGGATAACGCCATCTTGTTCAAATTGTTCCACGATGGCATGGGTTTCATCGATGTCGTGTTTGGCAATGTCATACACTTCCTGCCAGGTGCGCTGTTTGCGGGCAACGCCATCCTTTATGGCTTGCATGGCCACATCGGCGGCCACATTGGGGAACAGTTCGCTGTCCATCATGGTGGGCATGATGTGCTCCGAAGTAATACCTTGGTTTTCAGCGTATTTTGCAATAGAGTGCGCTGCGCAGATGGCCATGCTGTCGGTGATTTTGCTGGCGGAAACGAGCAGCGTGCCCTTCAGGATGGCAGGGAAACAAACGGAGTTGTTGACTTGGTTGGGGAAGTCGCCGCGCCCGGTGGCCACGATGTAGGCGCCTGCTTCTTTGGCTTTGTAGGGATAGATTTCCGGCACGGGATTAGCGCAAGCGAAAACGATCGCCTTGTCAGCCATTAGCGAGATCCACTCGGGTTTGATGGTGTCTGGACCCGGTTTGGAGAGCGCAATCAGCACATCGGCGTCCTTGAAGGCCTCCTCGTGCGTTTCAATGCAGTTGGGGTTGGTCGTTTCGCACAATTCCCATTTGCGGTAGAATCGCTTGTCGTCACGGTATTGTGTGCGGTTTTTGTGCAGTGTGCCTTTGGTGTCAAAAATCACGATGTTTTCCGCTTTCACGCCGTCGGTGATCATCAGACGGGCGATGGTGGTGTTGGCTGCGCCGGCGCCGTAAAGCACCACTTTGATGTCTTCCATCTTCTTGCCCACAATTTTCAAAGCGTTGATGAGTCCGGCCAGTGTCACACAGGCGGTGCCTTGTGCGTCGTCGTGCCACACGGGAATCACACACTCCTCGCGCAGCGTGTCCAGCACGCGATAGCAGTTGGGCTGTGAGATGTCCTCCAGATTGATGGCGCCGAAACTGTGTTGCACCATCTTCACAAACTCAATCAGTTTGTCGGCCTGATGCTCGCCATTTTCGTCACGGCTGTCGATGCACAAAGGGACGGAGTCAACGCCACCCAAATATTTCATCAGCATGGCTTTGCCTTCCATGACACCCAGTCCGCCGGGAGGGGTGCAGTCGCCGTCGCCCAGCACGCGCGTGCTGTCGCTCACCACGGCCACCAAGTTGGAGCGGTTGCTGAGGTAGAACGAACGGTCGTTGTTGTCACGAATGGTCGTGGATACGGCGGAAACGCCCGGGGTGTACCACACATTAAACCAGTTGAACCCGTAGATGGGCGCTTTGGGCAAAGTTTGCATTTTCCCACCATAATACTCGTGTGCAGCAATGGACATCTTCTTGTAAAACAGTGTTTTGGCTTTGGCTTTCTGCTCTTCCGTGAAATCTGCAGGGAAGAGTTTTTCAATATTGTCTAAGGAAAGAATATCGGTCATATTGGTGCTTTTAATGAATTGGCAAAAGTAAGAAAAAAAGTGCAGGAGTCCATTCCTGTTTTATTGCCCCACGGTATTGTTGATTCTTCGTTTCGCCCTTTTCCAAATGAAAATGAAGAAGATGAAGAATCCCAGATTCAGTAATGAGGCGGTGATGGTGTCAGTGCCTTGAATCAATTCGGCATACATGAGCACGAAGTCGTAAATACCGTGCATGATGACTGGAATAAGGAAGGCGAGGAAAAGATAGAAGTGTTTTTTTGAAGGCCTGAATTTGGCGAGGGCAAAGAAATATCCCATGAAGATGGCGAAAAAGAAATGGGCGGGCACGGCGAACAACGCGCGGCTCACCGCCACACCCAGACCACCCTGCATCACATACAGGATATTCTCCAATCCGGCGAACCCCAGACCCACGCATGCCGCATATTCCAATCCGTCGTAGTATTCGTCAAAATACTGGCTTTTCCAGATGAAAAGGTACAGGAACACCAGTTTGCAGAACTCCTCGGGCATGGCGGCCATGCAAAACGCCTGAAACAGCGCCTGGTGCAGTGGCAATGAAGTGTTGCCTAACCTTTCGACATTCAGAACGGTAAGGAGCAACACATCCAAACCAGCAGCCAGCACACCACCCAGCAGGGCTTTCAGCAGCATGGGCAGCGGCTCCTTTTGGAACCTGTCCTTGGAATAAATGTAAATCAACAGGAAGATGACCGGCGCGAGTGATGCTATAAGAATGATGGACATGATGGAAAGGGCGAAAGGGGTGAAGTTGGTGAAATGGGTAAAAGGTAAATGGGGTAACAGGGATTAGGTTATGGGGTTTTATGAACTTTTAACTTTGAAACCTGAAACTTCTACAATTTCATCCACTCGTCAAAATCTGTTTCGCTAACGAGTTTCAGCGCAAGGGCGGCTTCGCGGAGGGTGATGCCCTCATTTAAGGCGTGTTGCGCAATCTTGGCGGCATTGTAATAACCGATGTGCGGACTCAGTTTGGTGACGAGCATCAGGGAGTTGTTCAGATGCATGGTGATGCGCTCTTTGTTGGCGACCACGCCTTTCAGGCAATGGTCGTTGAAGGAGTTGATAACATCCGCCAGCAGTCGTGATGATTGCAGCAGGTTGCGCCCGATGAGCGGCATGAACACATTGAGTTGCAGATGTCCCTGCAGGGCGCCGGTAGTGATGGCCACATCGTTGCCGATCACTTGGCAGCACACTTGTGAAAGCGCTTCGCACTGCGTGGGGTTCACCTTGCCGGGCATGATGGAGGAACCGGGCTCGTTGGCGGGCAGGATCACTTCACCCAAACCGCAACGCGGGCCGGAGTTCAGCAGACGGAAGTCGTTGGCGATCTTCATCAGCGAAACGGCCAACCGTTTCAAACTTCCCGACATTTCCGCCATGGAGTCGTGTGTGGCCATGGCCTCAAACTTGTTGGGCGTGTTCGTGAAATTCAGTCCGGTAAATGTATTTATATATTGTAACGCCAGTTTGTCATAACCTTCGGGTGCGTTGATGCCGTTGCCCACGGCCGTGCCGCCGATGGGCAGCTCCATCAGATGAAGCATGCTGTGGCGTATGGCTTCCAGTCCGTGCTCCAGTTGAGAAAGGTGTCCGGAGAGTTCCTGTCCCAAAGTCAGTGGGGTGGCATCCATCAGGTGCGTGCGCCCGATCTTCTTGATGTCCGCAAACTCCTCAATCTTAATGCGATAGGTTTCCATTAACCGCTCAATGGCTGGGATGGTGTGCTCCAACAACATTTTTGCTGCGGCAATGCGCATGCCGGTGGGGAAGATGTCGTTGGTGGACTGCGACTTGTTCACATCGTCATTAGGGGAGAGATACAAGGGCACATCATCCAACTTGCCACCGTTCATCAGTTGCCCCAGGTGGGCGATGACCTCGTTGACATTCATGTTGGTTTGGGTGCCTGAGCCGGTTTGCCAGATATGCAGTGGGAATTGGTCGTCCCACTTGCCTGCGAGGATCTCGTCGCATGCCTGTACGATGAGGTTGCGCTTGTCGGCGGGCAATACGCCAAGGTCACAATTGGCGCTGGCTGCCGCCTTTTTTGCTAAGGCAATGCCATATATGATCTCAATCGGCATTTTCTTCTTGCCAATGACGAAATTCTCCATGGCGCGCTGCGTCTGCGCTCCCCATAATTTTTCGCATTCAACCCTCATTTCTCCAAGGGTGTCTTTTTCTGTTCTGTATTCCATTGTTTTAGCGATTATCAATTATTGAGTAAGAGAGTAAACGATCAGTTTTTATTATTTTCTTCCTTTATTTCTTCGTCTTATCTATTAGTCATAAAACCTCCATGTGATTCCCAGTTCCAGATTCCGTCCCTGCATCGGGTAGAAGGGCGTGGTGAAATATTTGAAACTGAACACACCGGCCAGCAGGTTCCCGCCACGGACATAGAAGGCGATGCGTTCCACCCGCAGGGTGAGGTTCAAGTCGAAGTAGAGGTAATTGCCCACTTGCTCGTTGCCCTGATGATAGAATTGGTGTAGGAGCGCATTGTAGGCATCCGCATAGTATAATGTGTTGTACATCAGGTCTCCGCCGATTTGGATGTTCAAGCGTTTCCTGAAAATCTTGAATTGGTAGGCGGCGTATAATTTGCCGGCGAATATGGGTACGGCAATATATGATTTTGTGGAATGTTGTACGGAAACATTGAGGTCCATCATGAAATTCTTGACGCGTAACGGAGCAAACAGGTTGAGTTGCACCACATTGATGGATTTCTCATAACTCTCCGGTTCAAAGTGATGATTCAGAAATACATAGCGGTTCAGCATGAAGTAGTTGAAACTCACTTTGTAGTCCAAAATGGTATAGAAGGCGCCCAGTTTCAGGATGTTCTGCTTTTTCCAATCATTCAGCCAGTAATTGTTGTTACCGTTGTAATGCGTGAAGATGAAGTCGGGGGATATGCGGTAGAAGTTCGCCTCCAGCCCCAGATAGGATCGCAGTTTTCGGTTAATGGCGAAAGTGCCCGCCACATTGGCGATGGCGTCATTTTTGTTGTAATTCAGGAAAGAATAGGCGATGCTGCCGTAAATGTCCCAAACGGAGAACAACCGTATGGATGCTCGGGCAAACAGCGAGAAATTGTTGGCTATGTAGCGGGGCATGCGCGAGTGGACGAACTCGTGGCGGATGCCGCCGGCAAACCGGAATTGGTAGTTGCGTTCGCTACGCCGCGACATCGGATTGTAGTTCGACCACTGGAGTGTGTTTATTATGTTATAGAAGTAGAGACTGTCTTTCGTGGTGTCCGTGCTGAAATAATAATGATCGCGATAAAAATCATTGTTCAGGTCGTAGTCTGAAAACAGACTTCCAGTGCGCTTGAACTGGAACGAGTGTGTGAAGGTGCCGAAATAGTGCCCTTTTTTGTCGCGAATGTTCACAAATTGCTGGAAAAGAGCGTCGTGCGTATTGATGCGGGAGGAGGCATTGCTGAACATGACATTGAATGCGCTCAGGTTGTTCGTGATGTTGGTGTCGCGCACATCACGGTCGGCAAAACTGTGAAAATCACTCAGTCCGCCGTTCTCGGAGAACTTGGCGTGGTTGAGGATGTAGGATACGGTAAACCCGTACAAGCTGTCCTTGGTCTCATAGTGGAAAAGCGCATCCAGTATCAGCATGTTGACCCCCTGGTGCAGAAAATATCCCGTATTGCCTATTCCCATAAGGTTGACCACCAGATCGCTGTGTTTGAATTTCTGGGCGTGTGTGGCATAGAAATTCTGTTCGGAAGGGAGTCCGTAGGTATATGCCAAACGGGTATAGGAAAAATCCACATCGTAGTGTTTGAGGTCTTTTTGTGTCTTGAAAAACAGCGGATAGGGCAGGGTGAGCATGGAGAAATCGATGCTCCGCTCGTAGTCGAAAACCATCGATTTGTGCGCCTGTCCGTTGATGCCGATGCTTTGGTAAATGTTTGGCGCCTCATAAAAGGGGGAGTAGTCTGAGATGTGGAAAATAGAAGTGTCCAGCAGGTCGTATTTCAGCGGATTGTAAAAGACGGTGGGAAAATTGGCCGTATATACGGGCACATAGGCGGGCGAGAGGGCCATGACGGAGTCGATCTTGCGCTCCTTTTGTTCCGATTCCTGTGCGAAAATTTGCCCTATGTTGCTGATTACCAATAATATGGTGATGAGCGCAAAGACTCTCGCACGAAGTGGATGTGCCATATCTCTATCCCTGAAAATCATACCGCAAAAATACAAAAAAACTCCATCCCTTTCATACCTTTTCACCTTGTGTCCGTTCCCTCTTCTTTTATCTCTGCCAATTTGTCAGTTGATATGCTTTGGCAAAATTATTGATGGAAAGAGTTGTCATAAAAGAAAGGAAAAACACTATGAACCCGAATAATTTAACGATTAAAACCCAGGAAGTGATTTCGAATGCCCAGATGCTTGCCATGCGCAACCAGAACCAGCAGATCGAATCACTGCATTTGTTGAAGTCCATGCTGGATGTGGACGATAATGTGATACCCTTCCTGCTGAAGAAGCAGGATTGTAACCCTAAAACGATTGCCTCTGTCGTGGATCGTGAGATAGGACATCTGCCCAAGGTTACGGGCGGTGACTTCTACCTTGCGGGAAGCGCGCAAACCGCCATGCAGAAAGCCATCATCTTCTGCCAGGATTCCGGTGACGAGTTTGTCTCGCTTGAACATCTGCTTTATGGTATCTTCATGGCCAATGACCGTTGCTCGCAGATTCTGAAAGATGCCGGCATGACGGAGAAGGGACTGAAGAGCGCCATCGCCGAGTTGCACCAAGGCAGCAAAGTGAACAGCGCTTCCAACGAGGAGACCTACAATGCGCTGAACAAGTATGCGAAGAATTTGAACGACATGGCGCGCCAGGGAAAACTTGACCCGGTGATTGGCCGTGACGAGGAAATCCGCCGTGTGCTGCAAATCCTGTCCAGAAGAACAAAAAACAACCCGATTCTGATTGGTGAGGCCGGTGTCGGCAAGACTGCCATTGCGGAGGGTCTGGCCCAGCGTTTGGTGAGCGGCGACATTCCCGAGAATCTGAAAACCAAGAAGTTGTTTTCGCTGGATATGGGCGCTTTGATTGCCGGTGCCAAGTACAAGGGTGAGTTTGAGGAGCGTCTGAAAGCAGTTATCAACGAGGTGATCCAATCCAATGGCGAAATCATCCTCTTCATCGATGAAATCCACACCTTGGTGGGTGCGGGCGCGTCGGGTGAGGGCGCCATGGATGCCGCCAATATCCTGAAACCTGCGCTGGCGCGTGGTGAACTCCGTTCCATCGGTGCCACAACACTGGACGAATACCAAAAATATTTTGAAAAAGACAAGGCGTTGGAGCGTCGTTTCCAACCAGTGAAGATTGAAGAGCCTGACAAATACTCCGCCATTTCCATTCTTCGTGGATTGAAAGAACGCTATGAGAATCACCATAAAGTTAAGATATTGGATGAGGCCATCATTGCGGCGGTCGAGCTCTCGCAGCGCTATATCAGCGACCGCTTCCTGCCCGACAAGGCCATCGACCTGATTGATGAGGCGGCAGCCAAGTTGAAACTGGAGATAAACTCAGTTCCAGAGGAATTGGATGAGGTGGAACACAAAATCAGCCAGTTGGAGATTGAGCGTGAGGCCATCAAGCGCGAGAACGCCACGGAGAAAGTGGAGGAGTTGAGCAAGAAGATTGCCGAATTGCAGGAGAAACGCAATGAGATCTCCACCAAATGGCGCAGTGAGAAGGAAATTATGGATAAAATCCAGCATTGCAAAGACGAAATCGAGCAATACAAACTGGAAGCCACCAATGAGGAGCGCCAAGGCAATTATGGCCGAGTGGCGGAATTGCGCTATGGTTTGATTAAGAATGATGAAGACCAGATCGTGAAGTTGCAGAAGGAACTGGAGACTTTGCAGGGCGATGATGCCATGATTGATGAGAAGGTGGGTGCGGACGATATTGCCGAGGTGGTGGCCCGCTGGACCGGCATTCCCGTCACCAAGATGATGCAGAGCGAGAAATCGAAATTGCTCCATCTGGAAGAGGAACTCCACAAGCGTGTGGTGGGCCAAGACGAGGCCATTTGCGCCGTGGCAGACGCGATCCGCCGGAGCAGGGCCGGTCTGCAGGATGCCAAACGCCCCATCGGCTCGTTCATCTTCATGGGCACCACAGGTGTGGGCAAAACCGAGCTGGCCAAGGCACTTGCCGAATATCTGTTCAACACCGAAGACGCTATGATCCGCTTCGATATGAGTGAGTTCCAGGAATCCTATTCTGTTTCCCGACTCATCGGTTCGCCCCCAGGCTATGTGGGGTATGATGAGGGCGGTCAGCTGACCGAAAAGGTGCGCCGCAAACCCTATTCCGTCATTCTGTTCGATGAGATTGAAAAAGCGCACCCCGATGTGTTCAATGTGCTGCTGCAAGTGCTCGACGACGGGCGGCTCACCGACAACAAGGGCAGGGTGGCTGACTTCAAGAACACCATCATCATTATGACCTCCAACTTGGGGTCCAATATCATACAGGACAACTACGCCGACCGTGCCAACTACTCTGATCTTGAGGTGTTTGAGCGCACTAAGGCCGAGGTGACCGATCTGTTGAAAAAGACATTGAAACCCGAGTTCCTGAACCGTATTGACGAAATTGTGATGTTCCAGCCGCTCTCCAAACGCGAGATTCGTTCCATCATCGACCTGCAGATTGCCCAACTCGGCAAGTTGCTGGAACCCCGCAATATCAAATTGGAGTTCAGTCAGTACGCATTGGATTTGCTGCTGCAGCTGGGTTACGACCCCGTGTACGGCGCCCGTCCGCTGAAGCGTGTCATCCAGAAACGCATCCTCAATGAGTTGTCGAAACTCATTCTGGCAGAGGATATTGAGCACGACAGCACCATTATGGTGGATTCGGTTGAGGACGGCAAGTTTGTGTTCTACAAAAAATAACATTGTATGTTTGATATTATTGGCGACAGGCACCAAGTGCTGTCGCCATTTTTTTTATCTTTGCGGTTTGAATATGATATGATGAAGACTGACAACTATCTTTTATTAGGAGCGAAAAAGCGTTTGATTGAGGAGCTTCGGCAGAAGGGCATCACGGACGAGAATGTGCTGGCCGCCTTTGACAAGGTGGAACGCCATCGCTTTGTGGAATCTTTTCTTTGGGATAAAGCATACGAGAACAAGGCGCTGAAACTGATGAACGGGCAGACGATTTCCCATCCCTATACGGTTGCGTTTCAAACGCAATTGCTTGAGGTTCAAAAAAATGACAAAATCTTGGAGATTGGCACCGGCTCCGGCTTTCAGGCGGCAATCTTGAGCGCCATGGGCGCGCGCGTGTTCTCCATCGAACGCCAACAGCAACTGCACTTGAGTGCCAAGCGCCTGCTGGAGAAATTGGACGACAGAATTGTGCTGTATTACGGCGACGGGTACCAAGGCTATCCGAAATTCGCCCCATACTCCAAAATCATCGTCACGTGCGGTGCTCCGGAAGTCCCCCCTGCCCTCTTGCAGCAACTGACTGTGGGCGGCATTATGGTGATCCCTGTCGGCGACGAGTCGCATACCATGAAGAGAATCAAGAAGATAGATGAGGAGAACTACGAAGAGGAAACCTTTGGAGACTTCCTCTTTGTCCCTATGCTGAAAGAACGCGTAAGCGTGAGGTAAAGTTGGCGCATGGGGTAAATTTGGTGAAGTTGGTAAAGGAGGTGATAGGGTGATAGAGTAAGAGGGTAAAAGAGTAAAAGAGGAGAGGGGAGAATGTTTGATTATGGAACTTTGAATTTTGAACTTTGAACTTGTAATATGTCCGTTTCTGCATTGATATTCGCTGCCGGTTTGGGCACTCGGCTTCGTCCGTTGACAGACAATCGCCCGAAAGCCCTGGTCAAGTATCAGGGGAAAACCTTGCTGTCACACGCGCTCGACAAGGTTATGGGCGCCGGGATCTCGCAAGTGGTGGTGAATGTGCACCATTTTCCCGACCAAATCATCGATTTCCTGAAAAGCGACCCGAAATATGCGGGCGTGCGCGTTTCCGATGAGCGCGCCTATCTCCGCGATACGGCAGGGGGCCTTCGGTTCGCGGAACCGCTGTTGGGCGACAGCGACACCGTGCTGCTTTATAATGTTGACATATTATCTTCCATCGACCTTCGGAAAATGCTCGAATGCCATAAAAACTCCGGCGCGGATGTCACCTTGGCCGTGCGAGATCGTGAAACTTCCCGCTACCTGCTTTTCGACCCATCCGACCTCTCGCTGTGCGGATGGAAAAATGTGCGCACGGGCGAAATGATTTTGCCCTCTCCTGTCGAAAATCCCCGGCCCTTGGCCTTTAGCGGAATACATGTTTTGGACCGTAGAGTTATTAACAAAATACCCTCTGTCGAGAAGCAATCCTTGGTGCCTTTCTACCTCAAAAAGATCGGAAGTATGAGAATATCAGCGTATTATCATCAAACCGACGAATGGTGCGATGTCGGTAAGTATGAGCAGTTTTATAATATATTGACATAGAGATATTTACGCCTTATATATTGGTTTTCAATCACTTAAAAGTGCTACACATTTTTTTTTAAAAATCAAGGGGTTTGGTGGTGTTTTTTTAACTTTTTTTTGTTCATTTTTGCAGTCTGGGAAAACGGATGTGGGGATAATGTTAGTATCCTCATTGATAGACATATAATTTTTAGATTGCTTGCGTATGGAAAGAATTACCCGAGATTATGTACAAGTTTGGCAAAATTGTTTGCACACGATAGCTGACATTGTAGAGCCCGAAGTGTATGAAACATGGTTTGCTCCCATTGTCCCGGTGGCATTGGAGGATAAGACGCTGGTGCTGCAGTTGCCAAGTCATTTGTACTATGAGAAGCTCGAGGAGCATTATGTGAAGGTGTTGAAAAGTGTCATCCGCAAGGAATTGGGTTCGACAGGCAAGTTGAAATACAAGATTCTGATGGAACGCCAGGGGAATCCGGAGAAGGATAAGAGCATCATTTTGCCCTCGCACTACCGCCCCGCCGTGAGCAACCCGCCCACCTTGGCGCCTATCGATGTGTACAATACCTCCAACAAGGAGATCCCGGATCCGTTTGTGCTGCCAGGCATCAAGAAACGTAAGATTCCTTCCAATCTTATTGACACACTGACCTTTGAGAATTATGTGGAGGGCGACTGCAACCGGCTGGCGCGCTCCGCCGGATGGGCTATCTCGCAGGCGCCCGGGCAGACTTCCTTCAACCCGCTCTTCATCTATTCCGATGTGGGACTTGGCAAGACGCACCTCGCCAACGCCATCGGTATCCAAACCAAAATCAACTTCCCGGACAAAACCGTGGTGTATGTCAGCTCCGACACATTCTACCAGCAGTATATTGAGGCGATCAAGAACAAGAATGTGCCCGATTTCATCTGGTTCTACCAGTCGGTGGATATGCTGATTATTGATGATATCCAGTTTATCTCCGGTGGCAAGTCGAAAACGCAGGAGGCCTTCTTCCATATTTTCAACTCGCTCCATCAGAAGGGCAAGCAGATTATCATCACCTCCGACAAGTCGCCGGTGGAGATATCCGGTTTCGAGCCGCGCTTGCTGAACCGCTTCAAGTGGGGCCTCACCGCCGATCTGCAGGTGCCGGATTTGGAGACGCGTATCGCTATTATCAACAAGAAACTGGAGAACAATGGCATCACGTTCCCGAAGGAGGTGATCGACTATCTGGCGTTGTGCATCACCTCGAATACCAGAGAACTGGAAGGCGCCATGATCGCCATCCTCGCCCAGGCCTCGCTCAACCATAAGGCCATTACCGTGGAACTGGCCAAGGAGATGGTGGACAAATATGTGAAAACCAATGCGAAAGAGATCTCCATCGAGTATATTCAGAAGATTATTTGCGATTATTTCAAGATTTCCACCGACGCCATCAATGCCAAAACCCGCAAACGCGAGATTGTGCAAGCGCGCCAGTTGAGCATGTATTTCGCGCGCAAGTACACGAAACTCCCGCTCTCCATTATCGGTGCCTATTGCGGAAATAAAGACCATGCCACCGTTTTGCACGCCTGCCGCACGGTCAATAACCTTTACGAAACTGACAAAAAAATGAAACTTTATGTTGATGATATAGACATAAAAATGAAATTATAATTTTCTGCTTTTTTCTGTTGCGGAAATAAATTTTATTGTTTATCTTTGCCGCTGGCAAAAATGTTTAATTATGAAAAAGCGCTGGATATGCAACGAACTACCAAATGATGCGGCTGCAGAGAAACTGGCCGCCCAACTTTCCATTGAGAAACCGTTGGCCGCATTGCTTATCCAGAGAGGCATTAATACGCCTGAGGCGGCTGAAGAGTTCTTCAACCCCGACATCAGCAAACTCCATAACCCCTTCCTGATGAAGGATATGGACAAGGCCGTGAAACGCCTGTCCGACGCTATTATCGACAACCAGAAAATTTTGGTTTACGGCGATTATGACGTTGATGGAACCTCCGCCGTGGCGCTTCTTTACTCTTTCCTTTGCGAGATTATCGGTGCCGATTCCAAAAATTTGGTGGAATACTATATTCCCGACCGCTATTCGGAAGGCTATGGCATCTCCGACCAAGGCGTGGAATATTGCCGCGACAACAATGTGAACCTGCTGATCTCCCTCGACTGTGGTATCAAAGCCAACGACAAGGTGGAGATGGCTAACAAATACGGCATTGATGTCATTGTGTGCGACCACCATTTGGAAGGCGACGAACTACCTCCCGCCGTGGCTATCCTAGACCCCAAACGCAAAGATTGCCCCTATCCCTATAAGGAGCTCTCCGGCTGCGGCGTTGGTTTCAAGTTGATCCAGGGTTATTGCCAGAAATACAAGCTTCCCGACCAGCTTTGGCTGTCTCGTATGGACCTGGTGGCTATCAGCATAGCTTCCGATATCGTGGCCATAACGGGAGAGAACCGAATTCTGGCCCATTTTGGGCTTGAGATTATCAACAAGTTCCCGCGCGTCGGTATCAAGTCCATTTTGGACCAAGCCGGCATCAAACTGCATTATCCGTTCAAGGAGGAAACCATTTTCTCCCGCGTGATTTCCATTTCCGACCTTGTTTTCTATGTTGGCCCGCGTATCAACGCCGCCGGCCGAATGAAGAGCGGACGCGAGTCCGTTCGTCTGTTTATTTTCGAGGATGAGGACAAGTCGGTCGATATCGCCAAACGGATTAACACCCAGAACGAGGAGCGTAAGGAGCAAGACCGCAACGCCACCGAGGAGGCAATTCATACGATCCGCACATCCCATGAGTATGTGAACCGGAAAAGCATTGTCATCTACAACCCCAATTGGTTTAAGGGCATTATCGGTATTGTGGCCTCGCGACTAGTTGAGGTTTTCTATAAACCCACCATTGTGCTGACCAAGTCTTCCGACGGACTGATTACCGGATCCGCCCGTTCCGTGAAGGAGTTCAACATTTACGATGGCATAGACTACTGCTCAGACCTACTGGAGCATTTTGGTGGTCATAAGTTTGCCGCTGGCCTTTCGATGAAAGAGGAGAATCTGGAGGAGTTTATCGAGAAATTCGAACAATATGTGAGCGATAATCTGGAGGAATCCTCCTTTGTCCCTGAAATATCAGTGGATATGCCGCTGGATCTCTCCGAAATCACGCACAGTTTCCTCAATAACTTGAAACGATTTGCCCCGTTCGGACCCGGCAATATGGAACCCATTTTCCAGTCCAATAATGTGGTGGACGAGGGAGCCGCAAGAATTGTGGGTGACAAACACCTTAAAGCGCGCGTGCAGTATCCCGACCGCCCCGTGCGTCCTATTGACGTGATTGCCTTCAACCAGAAAGACAAACTGGAAATGATCAAGGACAACAAGACGTTTGATGTGCTCTACCATGTGGAGGAGAATGTTTGGAATAATGTGGTGAATATCCAATTGAATGTGAAGGATATACGGCCAAGCAATTCAAACGAATAGTGATCATGAATATGTCACAGAACTACTTACCAGAGAAAAATATTTCTACATTAAAGAACATATTCCGGATTGGTGTGGCGCTGAACCTTACTTATCTGGTTGTGGAAACCGTGTTTGGCTTTTGTTGTCATTCGATGGGACTGCTTGCCGATGCCGTGCAGAACCTTTGTGATGTGGCCGGCATGGTGTTGGTGCTCTCCGCTTATAAACTCTCCGATCCGGTGGGTACCAACCGTTTCAACTTTGGCTTTAAGAAAGGAGCCATGCTGATCATGGCCCTGGTGGCACTGGTGACAGGTGTCCTGCTGACGTTTATTATAGCGGGCAGTGTGCATCAGATACATTTCCCCAGATATTTGGATGGCCGGGCAATTTCATTGGTGGCGGCAATAGGGGTGCTGGTGAATGGGGTCACGGCCGGTCTATTCCTGATGGTTTACCGTAAAAGACTCCGTATGAGGGGCGCTTTCCGCCACATGCTGGCGGATGCCATCGTTTCACTGGTGGTTCTTGTGGCCGGCATGGTGATTTTCTTCACCAGATGGTACATTCTGGACGCCTTGGTGGCGCTTGCGGTTGTGATTGTCATCATTTTCGCCTTGTGGGAACTGTTCCACAACAGTACCAGTCTCGTGCTGGATGGCGTGCCTGCCCGTGTGGAGTATGAGAAGCTGGTCCGGATTTTCTATGAGCAAGACGCTGTTGAAGATGTGTACCATCTGCATGTTTGGGCAGTCGCGCCCGATACCAATGTGCTTTCCGCCTGCGTGCGCCTGCGCGAGGACAATGGCTCGGAAACGGTGGCCGCTGTTTTGCGGGATCGTCTTGTCAAAGAGGGAATTTCCTATGTGACATTGGAGTTTGAAACCGGACAACAGGAAGCGTGCCAGAACACCGACGCTAAGGAATAATCAGATCTTCCATTCGTACTTTGGGAACATAGTGCGTGCCGTCTTTGCGGTAGTAGCGATGGTCCTCACCCTCCGATATTTCAGTTAACCGGATATTCTCATTGCCTTTCCCGATGGCGAGAATGAGCAACGGCTCGTATGGCAATTGCAGGGCTTGGATGATTTTTTCTTTGTTGAATGCCCCGATAATCAGTCCACGAAGTCCCAACTCTACAGCTTTGAGCAGCATGCTTTGTACAGAGATACCAGCGTCAATGTCCACCATCTTGTTTTCAGGAATGTTGCTGCAAACGATGATGAACGCTTCGGGTTCCGTGCCCTCGAAGGGGAGGTGCAATTCCGGCAGCGCCCCGCCCATCTTGATATTTTCCAATATCGATGCGGCGCCATTCTCGGCATTGACCAGTTTGAACCGCAGAACCTGTTGGTTGCGGGCAGAGGGGATTTTGTTGTTTACCCCCACGATGGTTTTCAAGGTCTCTATGCTTACCTTCTGCTGGTGGTCATAGCCGCGATAACTGCGGTTCTTCAGCAGCAAAGTGTCCAGCGACTGGCCTACCTGTCGGATGACGGTCTGTCTTTTCGCTTTGTGCAACTCGTCGAATTTGCTTTCCAGATAATTGTCGGCCATGATGTTGGGGGTGTTAGACGTAAGACTTGAGACGTGAGATGTAAGACTTGATATGTAAGTAAGACTTGAGACTTGAGACGAGTATAAGTATTAATATGTCGTGTATGACAATTCCAGTCTCATGCGTTTGTCGTCGGACAATCCGGTGCCACCGAACACAAGCCGGTTGGCGCGCACGGCGGAACCTCTTAAGACAAGATTTACAGAATTGGAAAGTTCCGAGTTCTGCAGGATGAGTCCCTGAACATATTTTGTGATGCGGAAACGGTATTCGTGTTTAGCGGCGTCATAGTTTCCACCAAAATAAGTTGCCCCTGTATAATATTCATCATCAGGGAGATACATGATTTTTCCGTCTTTTTCGCTAATTCCTTGCAGGGTGAGGTTAGTGGGTTGTACCCAGAATGTTTCATCAGGCGCCACATTGGTGATGACCAGTTCGGCCTTGTTGATCACGACGCGGTTGTTGAGTGATTTGAACGCCTCTTTCAAGTAGGGGAAGGTGATTCTGGTCTTCACCCCACCCATGGCTTGAACGAATAGTACGGAGTTTCCAATTTCCCGGTCGCCGCCAAGCACTTCTTGCGTGAAGTTGGCGTCTGAAGAGCTCAGATAGTTGTGAGTGAAGCTGTTGAAGCGTTTGCAGGAGGACGAACTGCAGGAGAACCGGTATCGTTTGGCGCTCTGTTCGTCGTTGTGATAATACAGGTTAATGCCTGTCAATGCGCTGTTCAGGTTGGAGATGATCATATATCCATTTGAACCTGAGTGTGATATGGCGTCAATGCAGATTCCTTTGAAGAAACTTTGGAAACTGCTGTTGCTGGTCATGTGTTGCGAATTGTTCAGCAGATACTGCCCAAATGCTTGAGAGAGCCGGATGCGCAGGTGCGGGTTATAGGAGTTGGTGTCCACAATGACATGCGTATTGGGCTGGATGGAATACTGGGTGAGCGAATAATTCAGTGGGGTAGGGTCGTAGGACACGCTATTGTTCTGATAGTACTTGTCTCCTGAAATGGGCTCTGTCAGCTGATATACGCGAAATGCCACCCGGGAGTTTGTGTCGCCGTAGTAGGATGAGATTTGGAGTGTGAGAACTACGGAGTCGATGACGGGGTTGGTGCCGAAGTTGACCGACGAGCCGGACATGGAGAACTGGGCGAAAGCGGTGCCCTTGTGGTCGCCGAACACCGGATCATGGATGTTTCCGATGACATTGGCCGACATGTTGGTGGTGTTGATGGTGTCTTCCAGGAAGGAATAGGCCACGATGGAGGTGGTGTCGGTGAAATCCGTACCCACTTCGTTAATCAGTCCAAGCCCTATTTCGGAGGTTTCCTGCTTGCAGCCCCCAAAGAGAATGAGGAATGCGGCGAGTATGCAGAGAAAATATTGTTTCATTGCTTATTCCTTATCAGTTGCGTCAGCCAAGATTTGGTCGTAAAATTCATCGTACAAGTCCACATAGTTGTCGTCGTCAGGGTGTTGGAGTACGGGTTTCCCGGATTTTTCCACATAGGAGAGGATGCGTTTCTTGATGTCGATAGTGAGGGCGACGGCGTCGGCGTAATCCACAGCCATTTGGGTGATTTGCTCGTAGCCAGGGGAACGGAAGCGGGTGAGGCACTCGCTGGGAATGCCGGTCAGGCGCAGTTTCTTGGCGAAATTCGGCGAAAACTTCTCCGGGAAAGCGTCCGGCATGATGGAATAAACAATCTTTGTGCCTTGGAACAACGGATTGTCCTTGTAGAGTGTTTTGATAAACAGGGGCACCAGAGCGGAAATCCAGCCGCTGCAGTGGATGATGTCGGGCTCCCAACCCAACTTGCGGACGGTCTCCACCACACCTTTGGCGTAGAATATGGCGCGGGAGTCATTGTCGGGATAAAACACGCCCTCCTCGTCATAATAGGGAGTCTTTCTCTTGAAGAAATCCTCGCTGTCGATAAAATATATTTGCATGCGGACATTCTGGAGCGATGCCACTTTTATGATCAGCGGATGGTCCGTGTCCTCAATGATGATGTTTTGTCCCGAAAGGCGTATTACCTCGTGCAGCATGTGCCGGTGCTCGTTCACGCAACCGAATTTGGGCATGAATGTGCGGATCTCGTTCTCGCGTTCCTGTATGCCCTGCGGAAGGTAACGACATATGTTTGAGATGTAACCCTCTGGAAAATAAGGGAATATCTCCGGGGTGATGAATAGAACTTTCTTCTGCGCCATTTTAATGTATATTTTTTGCAAGTGCAAAGGTACGATTTTTTTTTGAAAAATAAATTTTTTTTTTGAAGAATGGTTGTTATTTGAAAAAAAGTGTATTTTTGCCGCCGCAAAACGAGCCCAGGTGGTGGAATTGGTAGACACGCTACTTTGAGGGGGTAGTGGGAGTACTCCCGTGCAAGTTCGACTCTTGTCCTGGGCACCGAAAAAGAACCTGTAATCAGGTTCTTTTTTTTGTGCAACTATCTCTGGTGTAATGAATAGCATTTTGTATCTTTGCCCCTGGAAAAATGAAGATTATGAATTCGAATACGACTGAACCGGAACGGCTGGTACCCTTGTGGAACAGCAATTATGTGAAGGTGTGGGTGGCGAATTTCATGATCTTTTTTTCGTTCATGCTGCTGACACCGCTGCTTCCCCTCTATTTGAAAGATACTTTTGCGGCCGACAAACAGATGATCGGCATTGTGTTGTCCGGATACACGCTTTTCGCCTTGCTGATACGCCCCTTCAGCGGTTTTTTCGTGGACAGTTTTCCCCGGAAAATGGTTCTGCTGGTCTGTTACGGACTGTTCAGCATCCTCTTCGGCGGCTATCTGGTGGCAGGGACGCTGGTGTGGTTCGCCGTGTTCCGCACGCTGCATGGCGCTCCCTTCGGGGCGGCAACCGTGGCCAACAGCACGGTCGCGATCGATGTGCTCCATCCCTCAAGACGCGCGGAAGGGATTGGTTACTACGGACTTAGCAATAATATTGCCTCCGCCATCGCACCCGCCCTCGCCATCTATATCCTCCATATTACCGATAGTTACCCGCTGCTGTTCTGGATCGCCTTTGTCACCTCCGCCATCGGATTCTGCATCAACGCCACACTGAAACTGAGCACACGCGAGTTGGTGAAAGACAAACCAAAACTCTCTCTTGACCGTTTTTTCCTGACCAAAGGATGGAGCGAGGCGCTTACCATGTGCTGTTTCGCCTTTTCCTACGGTGTGCTCGCCACCTATGTGGCCATCTACGGCAAGGAGGAATTGGGTATAAATGGCGGATCCGCCCTGTTTTTCATGCTCCTGTCAGCAGGGCTTATCCTCTCCCGTCTGGTTGGCAGCCGTACTTTGCGCCAGGGCAAAATCACGCGCAATGCCGCTGTGGGCGTCTCCATCTCGGTTTTCGGCTATCTTCTTTTTGCTTGGCTTCACAATCCGATAGGATACTACGGGGCCGCCTTGATTATCGGTCTCGGCAACGGTCACATGTGGCCCGCATATCAGAACATGTTTATAGATCTGGCACCGCACACCCAGCGCGGTACCGCCAATTCCTCCGTGCTCATCAGTTGGGATGTGGGCATGGGTCTGGGAATTTTGGTGGGCGGCATCATTGCGGAGCATTTCGGCTATCATTGGGCCTTCTGGGCCGCTTGGATCGTAAATGTGATGGGCGTGGCCGGATTTTTTGGTTATGTGCGCAACAGTTTTGAAAACAATAAATTAAGATAGTGTTATAGGAAACTTCGGTTTGTTCGTTTCTTCTCTTTTTTTTTGAATGTGTGTAAATAATACACAAAAAATGTATATTTGCACTTTAATTCTAGAATATGGTAATAAAAGAGGTGTTGACCAAGCGGGATATTCGGGACTTTGTACGCTTCCCGAAACAACTGTATAAGGGTTGTCCCTATTTTGTGCCTTCCTTGGAAAAAGGAGAGGTCAAAATCATGACAAAGCATCCGGCTTTGGCCTTTTGCGATGCCAAATTCTGGCTTGCTTATCGCGATGGCAAGATTGTGGGTCGCATTGGAGGCGTGATTAACCGGAAATGCAACGAGGTGAAGGGTCAGCGGCGGGTGCGCTTTGGCTGGTTCGACGCCATCGATGATGCGAAGGTGGCTAAGGCGTTGTTTGATACCGTGGAACAGTGGGGCCGGCAGCATGGGATGACCGAGATTTCAGGGCCTTCGCGCTACTCCAATATGGAAAAACAGGCTATGCTCGTGGACGGATTTGAATTTATGCCCTCCATTTGTGCCGATTATAATTACGACTACTATCCCAAATTGGTCGAAAATCTGGGTTTTGAAAAAGAAGTGGATTATATCCAATATAAAGTGCCAGTGAGAGAAGTTCCGGAGCGAATCAAGAAACTATCGGCCATGATGACGGAAAAATATCATGTCCATTTGCGACATTTCAAACGAAAAGAGGAGTTGAAAATATCCGGCAAGGAGTTTTTCCATGCCCTTAACCGCAGTTATGCGGATTTGTACAATTTCATTCCGCTAACAGAAGAGGAGATTGAATGGGCAGTGGACGAGAATTTTCAGGTGGCCAATGTCCAACTATCCTCAATGCTTGAGGATGAGAACGGTAAGTTGGTGGGCTTCGCGTTCTGCCTGCCTTCGTTGAGCGAGGCCTACCGGAAAGCCAATGGCCATTTGTTCCCGTTGGGTTGGATTCATATTCTCAGAGCGTTGAAGCACAATGAGTATGTGGATATGTACCTCACTGGAGTGCTTCCAGAATATCACAGCAGTGGCATCCATGCTATTTATCATCAGCAGTTGCATGAGGCGTTTCTGCGAAATGGCTATAAGTATGCCTTCTCTTCGCAGCAGCTTGAGAACAATACAGCGGCACGCATCTGGCCGAAATACGGCGCCGAGTTGGCCGCCAGAAGAAGATGTTATAAGAAAACTCTTTCCAATGAATAGCAATGCCCGACAATATGCCTTAGTGACGGGCGCGAGCCGCGGTTTGGGCAAGTCCATCGCCATGGAGCTTGCCCGTCGCAACATTCCCACTATCCTGGTGGGCACCAACGAGCGCGTGCGTGCGGTGTGCGACGAGATCGTGACCACCTACCATGTGCCCTCCGAGTGCTATATCACCGATTTGACTAAAAAGAGGAATGTGCTCGCTATGGCAGAGGCCATCAACTGCCAGTTTGAGGTGTTTATGCTGGTGAACAACGCCGGCGCGGGTGGCACCAAACGCTTTGAGGATGCTGATGTCCCTTATTTGGAAAATATTATCAATCTGAATGTTCGCTGCACCGCGCTGCTTATTCATGAACTGCTCCCGAACTTGAAGCGCCAATCGAAAAGTTATATATTAAATGTAGGTAGTATGGCAGCGCTAACGCCTACAGGTTACAAAACCGTGTATCCCGCCAGCAAGAGTTTTGTGTACTCCTTTTCATTGGGATTGCGGGAGGAACTGAAAAAGACCTCCATTTCGGTCAGCGTGGCGTTGCCCGGAGCCATGGCCACCAACCCGGATGTGGTGGAACGCATTGCAAGGCAGGGATTCTTTGGCAAAGCCACACTCAAATCCACCCAATCTGTTGCGCAAAAGTGTGTTCGACAGACACTTCGGGGCAAACGCAAGATTGTCATCAATCCCTTGAGCCAATTCCTGTCGGCCATAGTCCCCGAACGCTGTAGAACCCGGATGCTTTCCAAAATAGTGCGAAGGGAAATATGCGGTTGGTGATCTCCCGTCTCCCCAACATCCCCCTAAAAGCACTTCACTATCCGCTCCAGCCAGAGTTGGTCCACTTCATCGAAGGTATTGTAATGCTCGCTGTCAATATCGAGCACGCCGATGATTTGGTCATTGCGGAACACAGGCACCACAATTTCGCTGTTGGAAGCGCTGCTGCAGGCGATGTGGCCCTTGAACTGGTGCACATCGGGAACCACCAGCGTGCGTTGCTCCTGCCAGGCGGTTCCGCACACACCGTGCCCGTAAGCGATGCGCGTGCACGCCAGCGGTCCTTGGAACGGACCTAATACCAGCTCGTTGCCGATTACTCTGTAAAATCCTGTCCACCAGAAGTGGAAGGTGTCGTGAATGGCTGCCGCCATATTGGCCATCAGCGCGATGTCATCTGTCTCGCCTTCCGCCAAAGACTGCACCTGACGGAGCAGCAAGTCGTATTTTTGTTCTTTATCGTTCATATTCTAATGGTAAAAAATACATCCAAAATAAAATCGGGGTCCTATCGGCATGAGCAGGTTCCCGTTCGAGATGCTGTTTAGACAGTCGGCCTTCAAAGTCAGATGAACGGATTTGGTGATGATGAAGTCGCAGCCGATGAACGGGTCGATGGCCATGAATGGCTGTTTGTGGAACACGGCGTTGTGCTCCGGCTGCCAGTCCGTCCTGTCGCCATCAAACATCAGCAGGGTGGTGCACGCGCCTCCGCCAACCGTGACTCCGATGTAAGGCATCACATACTTGAATGGCCAGTAGAACTCGCCCAGGAATCCGCCCCAGCCATATTTGATGTAACTGCCGTTCTTCATCTGCCGTAAGGTTGACACATGTCCTTCGCCACCAATCATCCAATGCTTGCCGAGATGCGCGCGCGCCACACCCCCAAGTCCGAAAGTGGCGCCTTTGGCTTGGTATTGTATGGATGGAATATGCCCCTGGAGATACCCGGCATGGATCATCATGCCGCCGTCAAATCCTTGGAATACACGGCGCTTTTCCTGCGCAAACCCCGTGAAGGTTATGGTGAGAATGAGAAGAGTGGAGAGAACAGTTGCGATTTTTTTCATTATTCCTGTTTATGGCTGCAAAAATAACAAAAACGCTATTTTTTGATGATTTTGGTGCAAGAGCCTCCGGCTTTTACAAAGTAAATGCCTGCAGGGTAGGATTGAACATTGAGTTGGATTTGGCTGTCGTAACAGATCTCGCTTGCCATCAATTGGCCAAACACATTGTAAACCTCAATGGTCGTATTTGGCTGTAAATTGTTGATATTTAAAATGCTGTGGCACGGGTTAGGATAGGCGACCAGCGTGTTGGCGAAAGTTTCATCCTCGATACTGTTGGGCATCCAACCGTTCATGATGGCCACGCCGGAGAGATCAAATCCGCTGCTGCCCCAGGGGGTGGGGTAGGGGTCGTTGATAATATGGCCGTTCTTGTCAATGGAACCATATTGCGGGTCAATGCAACCCACCACATCCACGATGCGCACATGCGTGATGTTGTTGATATCCAGATTGCTGTAACCTGCCAGTTCTTCCAAATCAAACGGAGTGCCCCAGCCCACAAGGTATTTGCCTGCCAGATTGTGGATTTTCCGTGGATTGATAGCACCGCCATTGGTCACTTGGGTGTTGGCCTGGGTGTTGGATACAGAGGGGAAACGGTAGTAATGCTCGCCATCTGAACTAACCTCCACAAACGCCTGTTCCAGAAATGTGCTGTTCAGGGAATTCTCGAAAACGGCGAAGTCGTAACCCTCACCGTTGCTGATAGGTTGGTCAAAGGTCAGCACGGCTGTGCCCGCATCGCCCAAACTGACCACGCCGTCGGTGGTGGATTCGCTGCTGGGACCGACGCCGTCGTTGTCGCTGCCGTAATCGGCGTATCCCAGCGATTCGTTCGAGATCCGTTTCAGTCCGCGGGTGATGTAGCAATCCGTAGCCCACCCGATGATAGCCGGGTCGTCAAAATAAATGGCTTGGCATCCCACAGTGCCCACGGAGTCATCAAACTCCAGTGTGGTCTGGTCGGGAAGTGCCACGGGCATCACGGGAGTTGTCCATGCGTAGTTGAAGTTGGTGTCGCTTTCGCCACAACTCTCGTCGCCGAATTTCACGAAGTCGCCGTCACCAACGCGTTGTGTGTTGTACCCCCATTGCGCGCCGGAACCGTTGATGTTGTACATCCACCAGTTTCCAGTGAGCTGGAGATGGAGGTTCCCCTCATGGAAATTGATGCTGTCAATCATGCCGTTGAAACCGCTGAAACTGAAGCGGTCGTCATAGATGGCGATGGTGTGCAGCAGGTCGGCCACCAGGGCGCTATCGCTGTCGAAGTGCACGCCCCACGCCAAACAGGTGTCCGGTGTGGCCCAGTTTACGGCCACAACCGTCAGTCTGTCGCCGTTGCCCACCCAATAAGCCACATCCGTGGCGGGAATGGTGGAGTCGTCCGGCAAATCTCCATGTTGGGCTCGAAGTCCTAAGGCGAAAATGGATAGAAGCAATAAACACAAAATCTTTTTCATTTTTTGAAAGTTTTTAGTTTTACAAAATGTGCCATTGCTTTGGGAAAAGTTTTGGAACACAACCTGTGTTCCGTGTTGGCCTACCTCCCGAAGCTGTTCACTATGTTCTTTCCAGCAGGTTTTCTGGCTTGTCTCTTTCGCCCTCGGCCTTCCCATTGAATACAACAGTGGCTTGTTTGACGGCGGTTGCCGGAGACTTACAGCAGCGGGTACTGCACAGGATTCGCACCTGTTTCCCTCTCACATCCCCATATGGGAATTGTTCACTGGAAATCACGGCAAAAATACAAAAAATACGGGATTTTTGTATCTTTGCATCTTTGTTATATACGACAAAAGAGTTCATGGGATTGGTAAGCAAATTTCAAGAATGGCAAAAGAAAGAGTTCGTTCGCAATTCTTTCATGCTGTTGTCAACCAGCACATTGGCGCAAATTATCAGTTTCGGGGTGTATCCGTTGCTGACCCGTTTGTACACGCCTGAGGATTTCGGTGTGGTGAATGTGCTGTTGAGCATAGTGGGACTCTTGGCCATCCTGTCCACGGGACGCTATGAGCCCGCACTGGTGCTGGAGCGCGACGACAAGTCTGCCAAGTCGCTGTTTCAACTGATTGTGCTGATTAATCTGGGCTTGTTTGTCGTTGGCCAACTTGTGTTTACCCTATTTGCCCGTCCTATTGGCTCGCTGTTTCATACGACAGGTAACATGGAACGGTGGTTGCCGCTGATTCCCGTCATGGTTCTAATGGCTGGTCTGTGGCAATGCCTTAATAATTTTTGTGTGCGTCAAAAAAAGTTCAAGGTTATTGGAGAGTACAATATGGTGAAAAGCACCTCCAATGCGGGTTTGAAGCTGGCCTTTGGGTATGCCGGAATGCTCCGCTCGGGTTTGGTGGTTTCCACTATCATTGCATATTTCTCGGCTCTTGCGCTATCGCTTGTGCGAATGGGAAAGCAATTGAAGGGAATTTTTGAAATAGACAAACAGCAAATGCGCGAGATGGCGGTGAAATATGCCAACTTCCCGAAATTTGAGTTGCCCAATGCCCTTTCCAATATGCTGGCAGGCAATTTGCCGATGCTTCTGCTTCCATTTTTCTTCGGAATGGATGAGATTGGTATGTTTTCGCTGGCTTTGACGCTTGGTTTTTGCCCCGTGGGTCTTTTTACAGGTTCCATGGATCAGGTGTTATACAAGAATATGGTGGAGAAATATCATAATCAGGAATCGCTGAAGCCCGTGGTATCCCGCTTTTGTCGGAATACGGCGGTTGGTTTATTGCCGTTTTTTGTCCTCTTTTTCTTTATTGCCGAATGGTTTTTCACCTTCTTGTTTGGCGCGCAATGGTCGCAGGCGGGCGTCTATTTCAAAATCATGCTGCCATGGCTGTTCATGGTCACCATGACGGCCTCGCTGACCGCTGTTCCGAAGATCTTTTTCAAACAGCGCACCGCCATGCTGATCGAGTTTACCTATATCTTCTTCCGTGTGGCCGCTCTGTTTGTCGGCATTTGGAGAAACGATTTCACTCTTGCGGTGATTTGCTTCAGCGCGGTGTCGGCCATAATGGTTACGGTGCAACTCGTATGGTATTTTTCCCTTATTAGTCGTCACGAAAAATGTTTGAAATAAAACTTTCCCATCAAAACGGTTACGCATGGTACGACAATGGCACTGTGTTCGTCAAGGGTCTCCTGTTTGTGTCTGACACCTTGTTGAAAGGATCCGATTTGGTGGATTTTTTTGCGGAATGTTCTGATATTGAACAATTTAAGAAACGATTGGAGAAGGCGAACGGCATGTTTTCGGTTTTGGTGAAAAAAGACACTCAATTGTGGGTGGCCGTTGACCGATTGCGCTGTTTCCCAATCTTTTACAGAAGTATAGACGGCGTTGTGCGGATTGGAGATGATGTGGACGCTTTGTTTGATGCAAAAGAGTCCAAAGTCTGGAATCAGGAGGCGCGAAGAATGTTTGCCGCATCCGGATATACGGTGGGTGAGGATACGCTGGTGGAGGGTGTGAGCCAGGTGCAGGCGGGTGGGTTGGTGCTGTTTGAAGAGAATGGTATGAAGCGTGACTTCTATTTCCGTTTTTCCGCTCCGGCGCGCCCTGTGTCGTACGAGCAAGCCAAACGCGAATTGCACCTGTTGCTTGACCGCGTGGGTAAGCGGTTGGTTCAGGCGTTGAATGGCTGCCCGGTGGCCGTGCCACTTAGCGGCGGCCTGGACTCCCGACTCATCGCGCATATGCTGCATAAGAATGACTGTCAGAATGTTATCTGTTTCACATACGGGAAAAAATCGGACAATGACGAGTGGCAGCGCTCCAAACAGGTGGCCGAGCACTATGGTTATCCCTGGTTTTTTGTGGATTACGAGAATGTGGATGTGACGAACCTGCTCTCCGATGAGCATTTTCTATCCTATAGCCATTATGCCGCACAATACAGTTCGAAATTCTATTTCTCGGAGTATTTTGCCGCCCGGTTCCTGCAGGAGGCGGGGCACATGGCATCAAACACGGTTTTTGTGCCAGGTCATTCCGGGGATATGATTGCGGGAAGCCATCTCCGTCCCTATATGCGAAAATATCAGTCGGTGAATCAGATAGTGGACGATCTGTTATACACGCACTTTAATCTGGTTGAAACCACCTGCGCTGACAGGCGGTTGTTCCGTAAACGGTTGGCGCAACAGTTGCGCCAAATGCGTGACGATAGGGAGAACCTGTATTCCCTGCTGGAGTGTTGGGATGTGCGCGAGCGGCAGGCTAAGTATATTGTCAATTCCTGCAAATTGTGGGAGTTTACGGGCAACTCATATCTGCTTCCCTTGTGGGATGCCGAGCTCACGGACTTTTTCGCCGCTTTGCCTTTTGAATATCGGATTTGCAAGAAATTGTATGAGGATGTTTTATGGGAGATATTTGGGATGGAAGGTGTTTTGTATGATGAAGACAGGAAGATGACCTTGCCTTCCGGCAAAATGGCGGACATGAAGTTATGGGTGAAGCGTCATCTGCCGTTTTTGCGGCCCAAAACACCGCTGTTTGCCCATGATCCTCTTGATTTTCAGCGGCTCACGGTACCCATGCGGCAGGCGCTTGCCCAATCGCAAAACCAGCGGCACCTGCGCAGTTACAATGCCATCATGAGCGAATGGTATCTGATGAAGGTCTCGCTCGCTTGAAGATTGTCGGTTATGTGTGGGGTTCCGCTCGCGCAAAAATTATCGGTTATGTGTGGGGTTCCGCTCGCTACGCGAGCGGAATGGTGGGGTGTGTTAAATTATTGCCCCTCCACCATTCCGCTGCCGAAGGCAGCGGAACCCCAAAGAGCAGCGGACAGTTTTATGTCAAATGGAACTACAAAAGAGCTTGGGTGTCTCTCGGGTAGCCCCCACCCTAAAAAAACGGCCCCTCCTTTTGGAGGGGCCGTTGGGTTATCGTATTTGATTAGGTTGTCAGACTAGTAAGTGATGTCTTGCAAACAGCGAACAGATAAAGCCGTGGTTGAAGTACTGGCTGATGTGGCGCTTATGGTCGGATTCATTGCAGAATAATTTGCTCCGCTATGTATAATAAAGCTGTAATAAGTGTTGCTGGAAGAGGAAGCGTTACACCAGAACGCAAGCATATTGTCAAAATCATGGTAGTAACCATTCGTGGCGTTGTTTGTTGCGTATCCTGGGAAATAGTAATACCCAAAACCTTGAAAAGCTTCACTTTGATGAGTGCTCAGATAGTTTTTAAGTGTATACAACTCATTGTAATTGGGAATATGCCAGCCACGTGGGCAGATACCTTGGCGGTGTCCGGAACTGGTGTTCATGTTAGCATAACTGTCCCCAGACCAAAAATTAGTCACTCCTTGTCCTAATGCGGCTGCCCAGTTGTAGAGATAACCATAATAATTGACATTGGAATATTGGTTGTTAGGATAATAATAGTATTGGGTTGTTGAGGAGAAGGATGGGGTAGAACCGCCTCCATAGGAGATGGTAGATCCGGTGCCGTCCATCGCAGGGGTGTTGTCATAGCGGTACGCTTTAAGACTGCTTCTTGTCCAGCATTGTGTGCCCAGTTTTAGGGGCTGTGTGGTATTCCCCTGCTGATCCGTTAAAATATTGGAGGAGTTATTACAATCCAAAGCGGTCTTCACCCGTACAGTTGCACTGTATCCTGTACCCATGGCATTGGTGGCGTAAGCGCGTACATAATAATAGGTGTTTGAGGTTAATCCGGTAATGTTTTTACTGACAGGAGAAGTGGTGGAAGATGCGCTGTATTTTGTGCAGTTTTGTCCTCCAATCGTAGGAGAAGAATTGGTTGTACTAATTACAAAACCTGCTTCCGTTACTGATGAGCCGCCATTGGTTAAAATCGGGAAATTGCCATTGATGTTTGTTTTCCCGATATATTCACTATAATAATACGGGTAATAATAATTACCTGTTCCCACGGAAGGTGTTTGAGGAACGGTGAAAGACTTTGCTGTACCATAAACCGTGTTCACCCCGTTAGTCGCGTATGCGCGAACATACCAGGTAACGCCTCCTGAAGAAAAGTGAGAGGCTGTTGAGAAAGTTCCCGTGCCGCTTCCAGACACTGTGATTTTGCTGAAGCAGTTGGTTAATGTGGGGTTGGTAGTACTGGTGCTTTTAGAATATACAAATCCTTTTTCCGTATAAGCAGGGTTGCCCGTATTGGTGATGTTGCCAGTCCAAGTGTAAATGGCTTCTCCGGCGTTTATGGAGTGTAAGGTCGCGCTTGTTGTCGTTACAGCAGGCGGACCTAAAGTGGTGAATTCTGTTGAATTGTCAGAGATGATCGAAACGTATGAACCGTCAATATTCTCAAGAATTCGGGCTTCATATTTGTAGGTTGTATTCGGCTCCAAACCAGCTGTGATATTCATGGAGAAAGTTCCGTTTTGAACAGATGCGGACACGGGTGTGTAGGAAATGCCACTGGTTGTGCCTGAATTGGTGGTGGTGTAGGTGATGGTTATAGGACTGCCGTATGTTCCGTTTGTCATCTTATACAATTTGAATCCCCAAGATTCAATTGTTCCTCCATTGTTGGTGATAGTACCTCTCACTTTGGCAGTGGTTTTAGTCACATTCTGAACGGTAGTTGCTCTTACGATGGAATATTTCTTCGTGGTGAAGGTCTTGACTTCACCGTACTGAGTGCCATTGGCATTGGTGGCATAGGCGCGATAGTAGTAGGTGGTGTTTTGGGTGAGATTCGTCAATGTGGCAGTGAACGAACCGGCGGCAATTGAAACGGTTTTCGTGGAATTGGAAGTTGTGGGGTTGCTGCTGGTACTGTAGCAAATGCCGACAGCCGTCACATTAGAAGCGTTGAAGTTCAAGTTGGTGCCATCGGTGAGGAGACTTCCACTCACGGTTGCGCTGTTTACGGTCACATTGCTCACGGTTGCGTTGGTCATTACAGACGGTGGAGTGGCCCCCTTGATGCAGCGTACAGATGCGTTTGTGGCATAATTCAGGTAACCTGTAGTAAGAATATCACATTCCAAATTATCCTCGTCATAGTTTAAAATAGCTTGACATTGAGGGTTTGTTGTTCGGAAACAAGCCTTTGTTCCATAGTCGTAAACGGTTCCATCGTAAACTCCACCGGCAGGGAAAGCGTTGAAACCGGATGCATTGTTCGAAGTCAAACCATTTCCGGGAACGCAAGTTGCTGTGCTCTCAGTCCAACCGGAAGTGGAGGCCAACGCCTTTGCGATTTTAGTTGACGAGTTGCCGCATTGATAGGAACTTTGGCTTTGCACATAGCTTTTCAATGTGTTGAACTCGGCGTATGTGGGAATGTGCCAACCGGAAGGACAAATGCCTTGTACGCTTCCGGTAGAAGTAGAAGCCCCATTCAGAAGAACATAGTGGCTGTACAGACGACCATAATTGGCATTTACGGTAGCGTTGTTGGGGGTCGCGTTGGAGATGGACCCGCCACCTGGAGCGGTGGTGCTGCGCAGATTTTGCGCCATCCAGCATTGCGTGCCTATCTGCACAGTGGGATAGCTGTAGTTGTTTTTATCAGTTACGTTGGGGGTGCCAGGACACTTCAAACCGCCACCGTCCGACGGAGTGGTGAAGATGTACTCATCGCTGTATGCCCAGCCCGCGCTGTTTTGGGCGGCTGCGCGTACATAATATGTGGTATTGGCTTCCAGTGAGTGAAGGAAAATGCAATTTATTGGTGAATTATCGGCGTATGTCGTGTTGTTGATGGTGGTTGACACGGTTGGATGGGGGGTCTTTGAACATAGGATGCGGCGCGTGCCACTGATGATGGAAGCCCCGCCAGTATTGGTGACTTTTGCCGTAATACGTTGCGCAAATTGTGCATCCGTGGATGCCGTGTGGCTGGTGATCTCCACGGTGGGCAACTTGGGTGAAGAGGCCGTGGTGGAGGCGTCTTTCAAACAGCGGACATTACGGAAATTATTTACAGACTGGTTTCCAGAGATGCTGACTGTTGGGGAGCTGTAGGATAAACCGAATGTGGTTTGATAGGTGGCTGTCCAAGCAACATGACCAGAAACGAATGTATAACCTGTAGCATTATTGGATGTTTGAGTGTTTCCAGGAGCGCAAGTTGTAGTGCTATTGTACCACCCTGTGGTTGCGGCAAGAGCTTTTGCAATATTGTCTGCCGTTGAACCACATTGATATTCGGAATGTGACTTGACATAAGTGGTCAGTTCCTGGTACTCAGCTGAACTGGGTACATGCCAACCAATAGGACAAACACCACGCACTCCACTCGGCGAGGAGGTGGATGTTCCTGCCCCGTTCATCACAGCGGCCCAGTTGTAAGTGTAGTTGCCGGAAGAGACTTGATAATAACCTGTTGTGGAGGACTGTGTTGTCCCGTTCGTTATGGGCGTGTTGTCAGCATATTTTGTTACCTTGAGATCTTCTTTAAGCCAGCACTGGGAACCTATCATTACGGTATTGTATGTGTTGCCGTGAATATCGGTAATGGTGGCCAAATTCGGGCAGGGTAGTCCGTCTTCTACGGTATGGAAGGTCTTGGCCTCGCCGTATGCTGTGTCAATCGCGTTGATGGCGAAGGCACGGTAATAGTATTGGGTGTTTGTGACAAGGCCAGTAATAGTCCAACCGCCCATGGTGTAAGGAATTGTGGGATTGGAAGATGAAGCTCCCTCTGCCACTTTGGTGGTCCAGGTTACATTGCTGGAAGTGCCCACGATCACACCGTAACGGGTAATGGGCATGCCGCCATTGTCAGTAATCTTACCTCCCTTAATCCATGCGCTATTTTGCGTTATATTACGAGTGCTGTCGATGGTCTCTACGGTTGGGGCATTCACCGTATTGTTCTCACCATTGGAGTTGGCGCGGATACAGCGGACGGCCATAAACGCTGAGTCAGGAGCGGTGTATGTTCCGACATCAATAGTGCTGCCGCCGATACGAAGGTAAGGACTGTCGAAACATAGTCCAGCTGCTTTTTTATCGGAACTCCAGAAAGCGGCAACCTTCCCCATGCCATAATCCGAATAGAAGAGAGAACTGTATGGTGCCGAACTAACTGCTGGATAGAAAGCAGCGGGCTTTGCGGAAAAACCAGAGGCGTTATTATCAGTTTCTTGATTAGTTGCTAATGTTGAACCAGACCAACCAGAGGTAAACGCAAGTGATTTTGCAACATAATTGGTAGAACCATTATACAAGTATTGGCTTTGGGTGTTCAGATACATTCTCAACTCTCTCCAGTCTGCGCTGGAGGGAAGTCTCCATCCTTGCGGGCAGATTTGAGATGCGGCTTTGTAGTTGTATAATCTTCCGTACTGAGAGGCATTGTTACTACTATTGTTCGGGTTCATATAGCGTGCTGTCGTTGAGGAATAAGAGACCCCAGGTCCCGCTATACTGTTGCCCGAAGAAAAATCAGAACCAATATGTTCACTTCTCAGATTCTCTCTGGTCCAACATTGGTTGCCGATTCTTATTGTAGAATATGTGATGCCGGAGTAGTCGGTCATGGTCGGACTGTTGGGACATGCTTCGCCGTCCTTGGGAGTATTGAGCTCTTGATTGAGATCGTGAATACTGTCCAAAAGTTCGTCTATCTGATCGTTCAACGCATTGAATTTGGACAGGATATTGTTATATACGGTTTGCAAGTCGCAGAAGTTCACCGCCTGTTCGCATTCACCGGTGCCAGTGGAGGTGGAGAGGTTGAGGGTGCCGTTGGCGCTCACATTGTTGAGAACGGAGGGTACCTCCAAACTACCGTTGGCGGACACCACATTGTCACCGTTTAATGTGACATCTCCATCGAAAGACTTGTCGCCGTCAATGGTTTCGTCCTCGGTTTTGGTTACAAAATTGTTTAAATCCGCATTGGTGAGGTAATGACTTAAGTCGGGTTTGTTCAATATATAGGCCGTTGCGCTTGGGTCGGTTTCCAACCAGTCGGATTTCACTTGCTCAGGAAGATCATCAGCCGTTATGAAGTTTTCGTCGTTGTTGAATTCGCTCAAGTTGGACGGGATGGTTGGAATCACCGGTTTGTTCAGAATCTGAGCCGCACCAGAGGTGGCATTCCAGTCGGCATTCACCTGTTCTGGTATGGAATCGCGGGTGATAAATCCCGTGTTGTTGATGAACTGACTTAATTCGGTCGGAGTGTTGGTCAGGTCATTGTAATTACCACTCATGGACACTTGAGCAAAATTGGGCTTGTTGGCGATATTGTTCCAGTTGAGTCTTACGAAACCGCCATTGGTCAGATAGATGGTGTCGTTGCTGATGCTCAATATCTGATATTCGGGAATCGTGGGTTTGTTCATGATTTGGGCCACGCCGCTGGTGGCGTTCCAGTCGGCGTTCACTTGAGCCGCAGGGATGGTCGGTTTGTTCTGGATGTATGCCTTGGAGGAGGTGTTGGTCTCGTTCCAGTTGGCCTGCACCTGCTCGGCCGGAATGGTCGGTTTGTTCAAAATCTGTGCCACACCGCTTGAGGCGTTCCAGTCAGCGTTCACTTGTGCAGCGGGAATGGTGGGCTTGTTGGTCAAGTCGTTGTAACTGCCGCTGGTGGCTACCGTGGCTAACGAGGGCTTGTTGAGAATGTAGGTCACGCTGGTAGGGTCGGTCTCGTTCCAGTTCACCTGCTGTTGCACCAGTGTGCCGCCGGAACCGCCACCGTTCGGGATGGTATATTGGTGGGTTCCGTTGGCATCCGTGATGGTGAGTACCGTGCCGGCATCACCCGTGGTTACTGCGATGGTGGGTGACACGCCGTTCGTGCCATGGGTTCCGTTTGTCACGGTGAAAGTGGTCGTGTTGCCATTGGTGTAATGAATGGTGTAGGTATCTACATTGCCGCTTGACACCGGCCCCGTGATGTTGGAGATGCCGTTGCCGGGGGCGCCGGGACTGCCAGGATCGCCGGGAGTTCCGGCTTCTCCGTCAACGCCATTGCGCAGAATGTATGTTTCGGCAGGACCGCCCGGAGGCGTCATGGTAAGCACATATCCCGTATCGGTTTGCGTGATGTTGAAAGTGGGAACCGCAGCATTGGTGATATAGCCGGCATCGTTGGTGAATGCGCTCACATTCGTGGGTACGGTTGGGATGGTGGGTTTGTTTTGGATATAGGCTTTGGAAGAGGTGTTTGTCTCGTTCCAGTTGGACTGAACCTGCTCAGCCGGGATGGTGGGTTTGTTCAAGATCTGTGACACACCGCTGTTGGCATTCCAGTCAGCGTTCACTTGTGCAGCGGGAATTGTGGGCTTGTTGCTCAAGTCGTTGTAACTGCCGCTGGTGGCTACAGTGGCGAGATTTGGTTTGTTGAGTATGTAGGTCACACTGGTAGGGTCGGTTTCGCTCCAGTTCACCTGCTGTTGCACAAGTGTGCCGCCGGAACCGCCACCGTTCGGGATGGTATATTGGTGGGTTCCGTTGGCATCGGTTATGGTGAGCACAGTGCCGGCGGTGCCAGTGGTTACTGCGATGGTGGGTGAAACACCGTTCTGGCCATTGGTGCCGTTCGTCACGGTGAAGGTGGAGGTGGTGCCATTGGTGAAGTGGATGGTGTAGGTGTCCACATTGCCGCTCGTCACCGGTCCGGTGATGTTGGAGATGCCGTTGCCGTCTTCACCGGGAGCGCCTGGCAAACCAGGAGTACCAGGAGTGCCGGGAGTTCCGGGTGCACCGTCTTCACCGTCAACGCCGTTGCGCAGAATATAGGTTTCGGCAGGACCGCCTGGAGGCGTCATGGTGAGCACATAACCCGTGTCGGTTTGCGTGATGTTGAAGGTGGGCACGGCTGCGGTGGTCACAAAACCGGCATCGTTGGTCAGTTGGCTGAGACTGGTGGGGATGGTCGGTTTGTCCAGAAGGTCGTTGTAGGAACCACTGGTGGCCACGGTGGCCAGGGAGGGTTTGTTAAGAATGTAGGTCACGCTGGTGGGGTCGGTCTCGTTCCAGTTCACCTGCTGTTGCACAATCGTGCCGCCAGAACCTGATCCGGAACCGCCTCCGTTAGGGATGGTGTACTGGTTGGTGCCGTTGGCATCCGTGATGGTGAGTACAGTGCCGGCAGTGCCGGAAGCCACGGAAATGGTGGGAGAAAAACCAGGTGTGCCAGGCTGGCCGTTGGTTACGGTGAATGTGGAGGTGGTGTTGTCGGAATAATAGATAGTATAAGTGTCAAGCTGGCCTGCAGAGGCGCTTTTTGCTATGGAGTCAATGCCTCTGCCGTTTGTTCCGTTCAGACCGTCAAGACCATCGGTGCCATTGGTCACAACGAAGGAGTAGGTGGTGCCGTTGGAGTAGTGGATGGTGTAGGTGTCCTCTATGTCATTGCTGACAGGACCGCTGATGGAGTCGATGCCGACACCGTCATTTCCGTCGTTGCCGGGAGGGCCTGCAGGACCGGCGGTTCCTTGTCCGCCAGTGGGCAGGAAGTAGGTTTGCGGAGTGCCGCCGGGTTGCGTTACAGCAATCACATATCCGGAATCAACAGGAGTGATGCCGAAAGCGGGCACATTGCCGGCTTTCTCGGCGTAAAGGGCGTAGGGCACACTCATCAGCTGCTGGGTGCCTTCGATGCTGTAGTTGATGCCGCCGTTCGGGTCGATCTCCGACTTCAGGAAGAAGGGACCGTTGGCCCAGTTGACGGTGGCCATGGAACCGCTAACGACTGTGCCGTTGCCCACTTCAATGGTGAGCAGGCCGTTTATGTTAGTTATGGCGTAGTGCGTCTCCACATAAACGGGTGTGCCGTTAATGCTGCCCTGCAAGATGGAAATCTTGGCGGAGACATTCTGGTTGGTGACAAGCGTGTTGTTGGCGTTGCGCACCACGGCTTGATAACTCATCTTTTGTGGTGCCTGTGCGAACAGCGCCGCCACAGAGAGCATCAAAACGAAAAGAAAGAGTAATGATTTTTTCATAATATAGGGATTTAGTTAAACAATTAGAGTCAGTTGTCGGTTGTGTTTGGGGTTCCGCTCGCTACGCGAGCGGAATGGTGGAGGTCAATAACTTAACACCCCACCACCATTCTGCTGCCTTCGGCAGCGGAACCCCAAAGAGCAGAGGACAGTTTTATGTTAAACGGAACCTAAAATCTGTTCTTCACAATCTGGAAGGTCTTCAGCAGCTGCTTGCCGTCCATGATGCGCAGTTGGTAGGTGGCGGAGGGGTACTCGGAGAGGTCCATTCGGGTGAGGAGGTCGAAGACATCGAACACCCGCAGGAGCTTGCCGCTCTTGTCGAAGAGTTGGGCTTTAAGTCCGTCGGAGGGAATCTCGTAGTTGGAGATTCTCAGTTGCACGGAGTGTGCGGTGGGGTTGGGGTAGAGCACCGCCTCAAGCTGGATGCCCGGGTAGTTGTTCACGCCCACGGTCTGGATCTCGTAGGGTTGTTGCACACCCTCGATGATGTACTTGCCGTCGGTTTCCGCACGCTGGTCCGCGATCTGTCCTACGGTGTAGGTAGCGGAGCCGCCGTTGCCGGAGGCCGTGCCGCCTGCGGTCACTACGCCCGTCTGGCAAAATGCCGTGAATGCTAAGGCGCAGAAAATCAAAGTGAAGTAAATCTTTTTCATAACTATTAGGATTTTAAAAATTAAAATTCATCTTTTACCATGCAAAAATAGAGAATAATGTTTTTTTATACAATAGGTAAATTTTCTTAAATAAGTATAAAATATTAACATTGTTAACATGTACGATGAAAAAAGGCCGTCGGCATTGCCGACGGCCTTGGAAATTATATGCGTATTATGGGTTTTAGTCCTTGACGCAGCGGACAGTAGCCCCACATGCTTTATCAAGGGCACCATGGACCACGCTATTACTTGCTATAGTACTAGTATTAGTGGTTATTGCCATAGGGTCTGCATAGCTTTGTGTCCATAAATAAGCGCCACTGCTAGGTAAATGGAAAGTTTTTGATGTTGTTAAAGCTCCTGCAGGGAAAAGGTTGAAGCCGGAAGCATTATTAGTAGAAGGAACATAACCTACTGTGCAGGTGTATGAAGAACTCGACCAACCGGTTTTGGATGCTATAGCTTTAGCAATACTTGTGTTGTCGGTAGTGTTGCACCAGTTACTGCTACTTCCCCTCAAATAAGAAAACAAGGTTCCAAATTCTTCGACACTGGGAATATGCCATCCTGTAGGACAAAGATGGTTGGAAGACTCGACTGCGGAATAATTGTAATAGTATCCGTAATCTGAGATTGAGAAATTAGTGTTTCGGTAATAGTATGGGGAAGATTCACTTGTGTTAGCGTTGGGAATACCAGCGGAAGAGGTACCAGATCCGCCAGATGTTATAGATGTTCCATTGCTGAATTTTGTGGAGCGCAGATTTTGGGTCATCCAGCACTGGGTACCGTATTCCTTAATAGAATAAGAGTTGTTTTGATAGTCGGTTACGGTAGTCTCGCCATCACAAGCTCCTACCATGGCGAACCTGAGGGAGAAACCTGTTTTGTTGACTGAATAGTCACTGCGGAAACGAATGGTGAGAGATCCGTCGGCAGCGGTGGATGTGTATGCCGTGACAGAACCGGAACCTTTGTATTGGCTTACATAACCTGTCGTGGCTGTTGTATTTGTTCCATCATAAATCTGAATGTAGTCACAACAACTTTCGGTATCGTATGTGCCTGACATCAGTTTCACTTTCTTTGCACTGTTGCCCGGCTTTATAACGAGATAACCGTCACAGTCATTGCTGTATGAGCCATTAGGACCTCCGGCATCATATACCCATACGGACCCTGTATCAATGGCTTCCGAGATGGTGATTGTTGTGCTGTAATTGGCGGGTACCACATATTGGTTGCCTCCAAGATCAACCCCAGCTGATTCGTACCGTTGGTCACTATACGAGGTGCCGTTTGAATTGGTGGCAAAAGCGCGAATATAGTAGCGGGTACCATAGTTCATGTTGTTGATATTGCATGTGTAGGAATTGGAGGTGGAAGTACTCAATACATAGTTGTTGGATACGGTCGGATTCTCAGTTGTGCTCCAGCATATACCTTTAGCCAGAAGAACTTCGCCTGAACTGCTTGCAGTTGCATTCACTATTATAGAATTTGAGGCTTCAGAATATGAAGTTGAAGAGATATAAACATAGGGTTTGGAACCTTGCGCATCCAACTGTTGCTGCAAGTTGTCAATTTGCTCCTGCATTTGTTGCACGGTGCCTTCTGCTGCATCGCGTACACATCGTACAAAGAGTAAATATTGTTTGTTGTTGTAGTGGCTCAACACATTGGGATTGAGATAATTCAATTCGATACAATAAACGGAATCTGTTGGAATCGGATTTTGCATCTCTCCGTACTCGATGTATGGAGAAGAACTCCAGAATGCTGTGCTTTGTTTTGGATTAAGCGTTCCGCTTGAGTAACCGCCGTTTTGGGGTATGTAGAAAGAGAAACCATATCCAATAGCGGAGAATCCGGATGCATTGTTGGCAGCAATGTTGTTGCCTATTGCACATTCGATGGTGGAAGTATTCCAACTTGATGTGTTATTGTCTGCCAGCGCCTTGGCGATATTATCCGAATTGTTGCCGCAGATCATAGGGTTGCTTCCCCACGACAACTCGCTCGTCAAATAGTACCAGTCGGAATATGACGGAAGGTGCCAACCGTTGGGGCAAATTCCCTGAAGGGGAGCACCCTCTTCTTCCCCCTGCTCGTAATAGTCGTCCATGTCAATCACCGCGCTGGGCAGACCATGGAAGGCGGCGGGCATATTGTACATGAAAAATGTTTTTCCATTCATAGTACCCGTCGAATATGCGGGTGCATTGCCGTCTCTGTGGTCATGACCGGAAGAGGGTTGATATACAGGATCAATACTTGTACCATCGGAGTAGTGTGTGGTGCGCAAATTCTCCTTCATCCAGCATTGGTTGCCAATCTTCACCGTGTTGTAGGCGTTGCCCTCGTAGTCGTACATCTTGGAAGTGCCGCACACAAAGGTGAGGTTGTTGTTCTGCTGTTCGGCCTGTTGTGCCGCATTCAACGCGCTTTGCAAGCTGTCAATGCGGTTGTTCAGCGCGCCCAGACTGCTGTTAATCATGTTCTGGATGTCGTTGTACGAATAAACCGTTGGCTTGTTTTTGATATAGGCCAAGGAAGCGGTGTCATACACTGCCCAGTCAGATTTCACTTGTGTCGGAATCGTGGGCTTGTTGGTCAAGTCATTGTAACTGCCGCTGGTGGCAACGGTGGCGAGGGCCGGTTTGTGCAGGATCTGCGCCACGCCGCCGGTGGCGTTCCAGTCAGCATTCACCTGAGCAGCGGGAATGGTGGGCTTGTTCTTGATGTACGCCTTGGAAGAGGTGTTGGTCTCGTTCCAGTTGGCTTGCACCTGCTCAGCAGGAATGGTGGGTTTGTTCTTGATGAAGGCCATGGAAGAGGTATTGGTCTCGTTCCAATTGGCTTGCACCTGAGCAGCGGGAATGGTGGGCTTGTTGGTCAAGTCGTTGTAGCTGCCGCTGGTGGCTACCGTGGCGAGAGTCGGTTTGTGCAGGATTTGCGCCACACCGCTGGTGGCGTTCCAGTCGGCATTCACCTGAGCTGCCGGAATGATCGGTTTATTCTTGATGTATGCGGCAGAAGATGTGTCAAGCACATTCCAGTCAGATTTCACTTGTGTGGGAATGGTGGGCTTGTTGGTCAAGTCGTTGTAATTGCCGGTGGTGGCTACCGTGGCGAGAGTCGGTTTGTGCAAAATCTGCGCTACACCGCTGGTGGCGTTCCAGTCGGCATTCACCTGGGCGGGAACTTCCGGCAGATATTGCTGGATGTTCTGGCTCGAGATATAACCGGCATCATTCTGGAAAGCGCTCACATTGGAGGGTACTGTTGGAATGGTGGGTTTGTTGGTCAAGTCGTTGTAGTTGCCGCTGGTGGCTACCGTAGCGAGAGTCGGTTTGTGCAGAATCTGCGCCACACCGCTGGTGGCGTTCCAGTCCGCATTCACCTGGGCCGCGGGGATGGTGGGCTTGTTGCTCAGGTCATTGTAGTTGCCGCTGGTGGCAACCGTGGCGAGAGTCGGTTTGTTCAAAATCTGAGCGATGCCGCTGGTGGCGTTCCAGTCGGTGTTCACCTGAGCAGCAGGAATGGTGGGCTTGTTGCTCAGGTCATTGTAACTGCCGCTGGTGGCGACGGTGGCGAGAGTCGGTTTGTGCAAAATCTGCGCCACACCGCTGGTGGCGTTCCAGTCGGCATTCACCTGGGCGGGAACTTCCGGCAGATATTGCTGGATGTTCTGGCTTGAGATAAAACCGGCATCATTCTGGAAAGCACTCAAATTGGAGGGTACCGTTGGAATGGTGGGCTTGTTGGTCAAGTCGTTGTAGTTGCCGCTGGTGGCTACCGTAGCGAGATTCGGTTTGTTGAGAATGTAGGACACGCTGGAGGGGTTGGTCTCGTTCCAGTTCACCTGCTGTTGCACAATCGTGCCGCCGGAACTGCTGCTGTTCGGGATGGTGTGCTGGTGGGTGCCCGTGGCATCCGTGATGGTGAGCACGGTGCCGGCATCACCGGTAGTCACATTAATGGTCGGTGACAAGCCGTTCTGGCCATTGGTGCCGTTCGTTACGGTGAAGTTGGAGGTGGTGCCATTGGTGTAGTGGATGGTGTAGGTGTCCACATTGCCGCTTGTCACCGGTCCCGTGACATAGGAAATGCCATTGCCTGCGGCTCCGTTTTCGCCGTCAACACCGTTACGCAAGACATACTGTTGTGCGTTGCCGCCCGGAGGCGTCATCGTGAGCACATAACCCGTATCGGTTTGCGTTACATTGAAGGTGGGCACGGCGGCGTTGGTGATATAACCGGCGTCATTCTGGAAGGCGCTCACATTGGTGGGTACCGTCGGAATGGTGGGTTTGTTCTGGATGTAGGCGGGAGAAGCGGTGTTGGTCTCATTCCAGTTTGATTGCACAGGCGCGGGAATGTTGGCCACTGTTTGCTGCAAATTGCTTATGTTGTTTTGCATAGTGTCGATGCTGCTTTGCAAGTTGTTGACACTGTTGCTCATGTTGGATACGCTGTTGCTCAAGTTGGAGACATTGTTGTTCAGGTTGGTGACATCCTGTCCGGTGAGGTAACCGGCATCGTTGTTCAGCTGGCTGATGTTGGTGGGGATGGTCGGTTTGTTCAGGAGGTCGTTGTAGTTGCCGCTGGTGGCCACGGTGGCCAGAGAGGGCTTGTTGAGGATGTAGGTCACGCTGGCGGGGTTGGTCTCGTTCCAGTTAACCTGCTGTTGCACGATCGTGCCGCCGGAGCTGGAACCGCCGCCTGTCGGGATGAGGTATTGGTTGGTGCCGTTAACATCGGTGATGGTGAGCACCATGCCGGCAGCACCCGTGTCCACGGTAATGGTGGGTGAGAAACCAGGGGTGCCAGGATCACCGGGACTGCCAGGATCACCAGGCGTTCCGTCCACACCATTGGTCACCGTATATGTGGAGGTGGTGTGGTTACTATAATATATGGTGTATGTGTCCACATTGGCTACGCTACCGGTCTTGGCCACGGAGTCGATGCCCACGCCGTCTTGACCGTCATTTCCGTCGTTTCCGGGCGTTCCGACCAGAGAGGCGAGGAAGTCAGCCTCTGAGCCCGTGTTGCCGGCATTAAGCCACAATTGGTAGGCGGAGAGACCGTCGTTGCCTGCAGGGCCGACAGGACCTTGTCCGCCGGTGGGCAGGAAATAGGTTTGCGGGGTTCCGCCGGGTTGTACAACGCTGATCACATAACCTGAGTCAACCGGCACAATGCCGAAGGCGGGCACATTGCCTGCCTTCTCGGCGTAAAGGGCGTAGGGTACGCTCAGCAACTGCTGCGTGCCTTCAATGCTGTAGTTGATGCCGCCATCAGGATCAATTTCCGATTTGAGGAAGAAAGGACCATTGGCCCAGTTGACGGTGGCCATGGAACCGCTCACGGCAGTGCCGTTGCCCACTTCAAGGGTGAGCAGTCCGTTTGCGTTGGTGGTGACGAAGTGCGTCTCCACATACACGGGCGTGCCGTTCACACCGCCCTGCAAAATGGAGATTTTGGCCGAAACACTCTGATTGGTGACCAAAGTGTTGTTGGTGTTGCGCACCACGGCCTGGTAACTCATCTTCTGCGGCGCCTGCGCGAACAGCGCCGTCACAGAGAGTAATAAAGCGGAAAGGAAAAGTAAATGCTTTTTCATAACCTTGGGTTTTTATGGGTAATACTAAATTTATTTCTTCAAACAAGAAAATATCATCTTGCAAAAATAAGTAAAAGGATAATTGCTCCGTATGAGTAAATTTACTTATTTTTAACAGAAAACGCAAAGTTATCAACAAACGATTGTTTGCTAGCTAGTTGTGCACTATTCCGTGCTCAAACACATAATTGATGAGTTCGGCGGTGCTGTTGAATCCTAATTTCTTGAAAATGTTGTTTTTGTGGTTTTCTACGGTCCGGGTGCTGATATTCAATTCTTCTGATATCTGTTTTACGGACAATCCTTTGGCGCAATACCGCATGATGTCCAGTTCGCGGGAGGTGAAGATGTCGAGCGCTTGGGCCTTGGCGGTGCTTACGGCATGCAGAATCTCCGTGATGTCCTTGCCGTAATATTCGATGCCGCTATAGACGGAGGTTATGGCTGCCTCAAGGGTGCTGATGTCGGCGAACTTGCTGATGAACCCCCCGATGCCCAGATCGATGAGTTGGAGTATGTTTTCCCGTGTGGTGTCGGCAGAGATGACCAGCACCTTGGTGTCGGCCCCGCGCGAGCGCAGGAACTGGACGATTTCAGTGCCATTGCCGTCGGGAAGCATCAGGTCGAGCAAAACTATGTCCACCTTTTCCAACTGTTTCAGCAATTCCTTGGCCTCATGCACACTGCCGGCTTCGGCCACGATTCGGCAGTTGGACGAGCCGGAATTCAGCGCCAGACTGATACCCATGCGGGTCAGCGTCTGATCTTCCACTAATAATACATTGATGCAGGACATGCTATTTGGTTTTATGTTTGAAAATTCGTTGGGCGGGATCGGGGTTCTTGGGGAGATGCAGTGAGAAGGTGCTGCCTTTGTTCTTTTCGCTGGTGACGGTCAGTTTGCCATGCGCCTTCTCCGCCAATTCCTGACATACCACCATGCCAATGCCGGATCCCTTTTCTCCTCCCGTTCCTAAAGTGGATTTGCCGCGGAGTGTGAAGATGGTGTTGATTTGCTCCGGAGTCAAACCGACGCCGTGGTCTGAAACGGAGAGGATTTTCTCTTGCGCAGACTCAAAACAGGATATTTCTACAGAACTGTCAGGATATGAGAATTTTATGGCGTTTGAGAGCAGGTTCCTCAAAATGGTTTCCACAAAATTGATGTCTGAATTGATGAAGTTGTTTTCCTGAATGTTCTGCTCAATGGTGATGTTCTTTTTCTTGGCTTGTCCCTCTACCAGACGGATACTGTTGCGGGCCACGGAGTTCAGGTCGATGCGGATAGGTTTGAAAGGCAATCGTCCGCTTTCCCAAGACGCCCATTCCAAGAGGTTGATTAATAGTTCGCTAAGGGATTCGTTGGATTGCTTGAGGGCGGTCAATTGCTGCTTTTTCGTGACATCGTCAATTTGTTCATAATGGTCGCAGATGAAATTCAGCACCTGTTTTTGCGAAGCCACCGGATTCTTCAAGTCGTGCGACACGATGGAGAAGATACGGTCGCGCTGGGCACTCAGGTTGGTGAGCTCGATGTTCCTTTTCTTGCGGGCGCGTGCCAGGAAATACAAGGAAATGGCAATGGTGAGAATGAGGGCCATCACGCTGGTGAGTGCGAAGATGACATAGTTGCGGTTGTGCAACTTCACTTTCTGGAGCTCAAGTTCCTGCTCGGTCTCGGAGTTCTCGTATTTCACCTGGTACTCGCTGACCAGCTTCTTGTATTCCTCTTTGTTGAGGGAGTCTTTGTTTTGGGAACTGTTTTCAAGATAAAATAAAGCGCGGTTCAAATCATAGGTTTTCTTGTAAAGCAAGTACAAGTGGTTTTGAATGCGCCAAAGCAGGGGTTTGAAGTTGATGTCCTTGCAAAGCTGCTCACCCTCAAGAAGGTGCCTTTCGGCTTCGTTAAACTCGTTGAGTTCCGTTTCGCAAATGCCTAATTGCTTGAGTGTGATTATTTTGTCGATGGTGTTGTGGGTCTTCTCAAAAATCTGAAGGGCTTGCAGGCAGATGTCTTTGCATTGTCTCCATTGTTTCAGGGAGATGAGTATGTCTGCCTTTTGCGAAAGCCGGATGCCGACTTTTTCCGTACGGTTTGCCTTTCTGTCAAGTTCCAGCGCCTCGTTTATGCATTCCAGCGCCTCTTCGTTGCGATGCATGTTGGCCAGAATCTCGCACTTGATGCCCAACCGGATGGCCAGCGCCTTACCCTGGTCGGAATGGTTGTCGCGCTCCAAATCGATGGCTTGGTTGATGTAAAGCAGGGCCTCGTCCATGTGCTCCGTGGCATAATAGATGGCGGCCAGTGAGTTGAGCGCGCTGCTCTGAATCTTCTTGTCTTTCAGTTCTTTGCCGATGTTGAGGTCCTTTTGGGCATATTGTAGCGCCAAGGAGAAATCTCCAGTCCGCTGGTAGGCCACATTCAATATCTCATAACATTCGGAAAACCAGCGAAGCGAGTCCTTGGGAACGGCATTTTCAGCCGTTTTTCCGCACTTGATGGATTCCGGGAACATGCTTTTCATGTAATAATGGTTTGCCATGCCCAGTGAAACCAACATGTGGGCGTTTTTCCGGTCTTCTTTGAACCGGGGGTCAATGGCATGATTGTAATATTCCTCATCTATGAAAATCTGGATGAGTTGTTGGGCGTAATGCCCCTGATTGTTGCCGCCTTTCTGGTATTTGGAGTAAAGGGTATCCACATTTGCGGCAAAGAGAATGCTCGGAACGAGCAGAAAGGCAATTGCGAACAGTTTTTTCATCACCTCTGTTTTTAACTTTGCAAAAATAAAAATTATTTTTTTGAAATCTCGCAAAAAATAGTTAGTTTTGCAACTTGTTTAACCAATATCACCAACCTTTAAAATTATAGCATTATGGCAGAAATGAATGAACAAACCCCCGAAAAACAAGGATTCTTCCTGAAAATCAAGAATTTATTCAAAAAATCATCAAAAACGGTCTCTAATAAGGTGGACGATATGATTGATGATGTGAAAGAGTCGGAATATGGTGAGAAAGTTTCCCAAATGGCCAAGAATGTGGGCGACAAGGCACGCGATGTCATAGAGGATGTGAAAGACAGCAAGTTTGCTGAGAAAGTATCCGAAACAGCTAAGAATGTGGGCGACAAAGCACGCGATGTCATAGAGGATGTGAAAGACAGTAAGTTCGCTGAGAAAGTGGGCGATGCGAAAGATGTTGTGGTGGAGAAAGCGAAAGAGTTCGGCGGTGAAGTTTCCGATTTCTATAACAGAAAAGTGAAGGGCCTTCTCGGCAAGATTGCCGGCATTCCCGCCCTCTCCAAAGCCGCTGCCAGATTCCAGGCATCCCCTGAAAATACTGATGCTGAGGAAGAGAAACTCGATGGTTTGGACTGCATGGTGGCCCGCATTATCGAGGATGGCGTGATCACTCCGGAAGAAGAACAAGAACTCATCCAGAAAGCCAATGAGTTGGGCATTGACGCCGAACAGTTCATGGCCGAAGTTCGTGAGAAAATGAATAAGTAGTCAGGGGATAGGGAACAGGGTTCAGTGATTCCCATTCACTCCTTGTGCCCCATTTGCCCCATTCACCTTTTTAACCTAAATATTTTATGATTAACCCCAAACTCATCAACCCTAAAAGCATCGTGGTGTGCGGTGCGTCAAGTGACATTCACAAACCGGGCGGCAAGGCCCTGAAAAATCTGTTGGAGAGCGCCTTCAAGGGCGAAGTTTATGCCGTGAATCCCAAAGAAGACGAGGTCCAAGGCGTCAAGTGCTACAAGCAGGTGGAAGACCTGCCGCAAGTTGATTGTGCCATTCTCTGCATTGCGGCCAAGTTCTGCGCCCACACGGTGGATGTGCTGACACAGCAGAAGGGAACCCAAGGATTCATCATTGTCAGTGCCGGATTCTCCGAGGAGAACGCCGAGGGCGCTGCCATTGAGAAACATATTGTGGATTCCATCAACGCCGTGGGCGGCTCACTTATTGGCCCCAATTGTACGGGATTTCTCAACACCAATTACAGCGGCTGTTTCGACACGCCGATTCCGCGCCTTGACCCCAAGGGTGTGGATTTCATCACGGGAAGCGGTGCCACCGCCGTGTTTATCAAAGAATACGGCATGAGCAACGGCCTGAAATTCAACAGCGTCTGGGCCGTGGGCAACAGCGCCCAACTCGGCATCGAGGATGTACTGGAACATCTGGATGAGACTTTTGATCCTGAGAAATCGAGCCGTGTCATCATGCTCTACATGGAGAAAATTGGCGATCCGCAACGATTGCTGAAACATAGCCGCAACCTCATCAACAAGGGTTGCCGGATCGCGGCCATCAAGTCGGGCGGCTCGGCTGCCGGCTCGCGTGCGGCTTCGTCGCACACGGGTGCCTTGGCCACCAACGACGCTGCCGTGGATGCCCTGTTCCAGAAAGCCGGCATTGTGCGCTGCCACAACCGTCAGGAACTCACCACCGTTTGCGCCGTCTTCATGCACCCTGAAATTAAGGGCAAACGCTGCGCCATTATCACGCACGCAGGCGGCCCCGCTGTGATGCTGACCGATGTGCTGAGCAACGGCGGCATGGAAGTGCCCCCGCTCAAGGATCACCCCGCCAGCCCCGCATTGCTTTCAAAACTCTTCCCCGGCTCCTCCGTGGGTAATCCCATTGACTTCCTCGCCACCGGCACCGCCGAACAACTCGGCTATATCATCGACGCCGTGGAGAACGACTATACCGACATCGATTTCTCCGTCGTGATTTTCGGTTCCCCCGGCCTCTTCTCCAACAAGGAGGTTTACGACTTGCTTGACGAGAAGATGAAGACTTGCAAGAAACCCATTTTCCCTGTTTTGCCTTCCATTATCAATGTGAAACAGGAGATTGAGGACTTTATCGCTAAGGGACGCATCAACTTCCCGGAAGAGTGTGTGTTGGGTAACGCCCTCGTCAAAGTGTGGAATACCCCGAAACCGCAACCCGAGCATGTGGAGTTGCCGCAGGTGGATGTGGCTCGCATCCGCAGGACCATCGACAAGTGCGAAAGCGGTTATCTGGAAATCGCTGATTATAATGAACTTCTGGACGCTGCCGGCATCTCCCGCAAGAAGTCTGTGGAGGTTTCCAAGAAAGAGGATGCCTTGGCATTCGCCAAAGAGGTCGGCTGCTCCAAAGAAGTGCCTTTGGTGATGAAGGTCGTGGGTCCTTTGCACAAGTCTGATGTGGGCGGTGTGACGCTGGGTGTCAAGGATTTGGATACGGTGGCCAAGGAGTTTGACCGTCTTATCGTCATTCCTGAGACCTACGCCGTGGAGATGTACCCGATGCTGGACGGTACGGATGTGTATATCGGAGCTATTCGCGATGACAAGTTCGGCCATCAGATCTTCTTCGGTCTGGGTGGCATCTTTATCGAAGTGCTCAAGGATGTGCAGTCCGCACTGGCGCCGATTACGGCAGAAGAAGCCAAGCAGATGCTCACCAAGCTGCGTGGTTACAAGATTCTGCAAGGTGTGCGTGGCCAGGAGCCCGTCAACATCGACCTCTATGCCGACCAGGTGGCGCGCGTGAGTGCCCTGGTGCAGACCGCTCCCGAAATCGTGGAGATGGATCTCAACCCGCTGCTCGGCAACCCGCGCTATGTGACCGCCGTGGATGCCAGAATCCGCATCCAGAAATAACGCGTTGGCTGATAAGGCTACAAAAAAAGTAGAGATGTTACCTGGTAGCATCTCTACTTTTTTTAAGGGTTGTTAGGTCGTTGTAACCTGTCTTCAATCCTTATTTGAGTTTCTTCTTCAATGTGTTCACAAATCTCTCATTGAATTCCTTGTTGATGGCGGCGGAGGTTGCATTCCAGTCGTCAACAATCTCCTTGGCATCCTTTTTCTCTTTGCCTTTCAAACTGCCGCTGTTGAGTTTGCGGACAGCTTCTTCGTATTCCTCAACTCTCTCGTCGTATGCTTTCACTTCTTTGTGAGAACCATATCCACTGTAAACATTGATGGTGTATAAATTGTCACCCAAGACAGTCACATGGTCGCCATCGATCTTGAAGGTCACATCCAATTGGAAGTTCTCGGCAAAACCACCGGCGAACGGATTGTAGGAGGCTTTAACATTCATGACCACCTCAGCTTTCACAAGCGTGTCATTATCAGTTTTGATATCAGCGCCTTGTGTCGTGGTGTTGAATGTGTTCAGCAGGTTGACCACTTTACGGTGTGCATTCTCGCAGGTGTACTCATCGTTGTACACATAGGTTCCGTCTTCTTGTGTGAATTGCGAAAAACCTGTTACACAAAGAAAACCAAGGGCAAGTGTCAAAAATAATTTTTTCATGTCAAATAATTTTAAGTTAATACTAATTTCAATAAAAGGGTTTCACGGAAAAACCGTGTGATTAGATTTGCAAAGGTACAAAAAAGTTTAAATACTGCGTTTTTTTGCAACGAATTTCCTAAAGTTTAACGATTTTGACAGTCTCGATGCCTTTGTCGGAGACTATCTGCAATATGTAATTGCCGGCGTTGTATTCGGATAAATCCACAAAAAACTCTTTTTCGCCCACACTTTTGCGGGAAAGCATTTTCCCGGACAAGTCAAAAATCTGAACTTCTGTTACCGGTTGCGTTTCAGCGCACACGCGCACACGGCCATGGGTAGGGTTGGGAAAGACTTTCACCTTGTCCTCCGTATGCTCCCCAATAGCTTCAGGTATTTCGGGGCCTCGGATGCCTATGATGATGGCATGGTTGCTGTTGAATCCGTATGAACTGCAGTTGGTTAGAGCATAGAAGCCGTTTTGCTGTCCGCTCCATCCCCAGTTGAAATGGAAAAAATTGTCGTCCTGGTAACCGTCACAAGTCCAAACATGCCCGCCATAATTTCCGCTCCCCCCGTACATGAAGGGGGCGCCTTCGTCGAGCTCGCTTTTCAGGTAATTGAGCCAGACGCTGGAGGAAAGACTTCCACGCTCAATGTATTGTATAGTAGTGGGATAACGGAAATAATTGGATAGAGCGGATACAATGCGGTTGGAGTTGGCCACGCTTGTGGCCGGACCGTAATTCATGTTTACGGCGACCCCGCAATGATACAGCAGCGTGGCGATGGCTTCAACACAACTGTCTGGATGATAAGTGTTTGAAAGTCTTTCGGGCATGTTCTCGTAATGGTAGGTCGTAGCACCAAAGTTGGCCGAAAGGGTGCCATAATTGCAGTTGTAGGAATGGCTTCCCCTGCCAGTGGTGGGGAACTGCCAATAGCGCATCACTTGTCCCATGACAAGGGCGCCGCAACCTGCGGCAGCGTGCCCGCCATAAGCCGGATCGCCCGTCGCATCTGCGGGACAAAGGTCGTTGTAGTACTTGGTCTGGTTCCATCTGTTGTTGCCCAGCAACGGGGCAACCACCACATTGCCGTCCCCGTCTTTTGGCGCGAGTTCTTTCCCTGACAGCAATGCTTCCCACTGCCACCGAACAGATTCATCGCTATGTTGTTGTTCGTCAGTTATATGTTGAATGTCTTCCGCATAGCCATCTAGGAAAAAACGGATGTGGTCGGGCATGTTTTCAGTGACAAAAGCCCCTTCATCGGAGAAAGCCAAAACAGGTTGAATCCGGTCGTCGCCCGCTACGATGACAAAGCCGTTGGGTTCGAAATTCACGACATAGTAGCTGGGAACCGAACCGTCTTCGCCGCGGAGCGAAGGGGCGGTGTATGCGACAACGGGGTTTAAGGATTCGGAGGTGTGGTTATATTTCAGGGCAAAAAAATGGGTTGCGACCACGCGAGCAGTGGCTGTGTCCACCGGTTTGGCGGACAAGGCGCCTGATAATATTCCTGCTAAGATGAATAGAATGGAAAATTTCAATTTCATAATACGATGTTTTTTATAGGAAACGGTCTGATTCATAATATGTTGTGCTATTTCTTAAGTTTTTATACAACCAATATATGATGCAAAAATATAAAAAGAAAAAGAGGCATTCTCTACCATACTTATACCAATGTCATATTTCGAAACGAACTGATAAAACGTGTAACGCCGTCTTGGATTTTTTGCACCGTTTTTGGAGATGGTTTGCGGTAACCTGTGACATAGTGGCTCAGTTGCTTGCAGTTGATGCCGGTGGCTTTTGACAAACCCGCAAGTGTGAAAGGCGAATATTTGAGGAAGGATATAGTGTCGAAAACATATTCGAAGTCCAAATTATCAAAATCAAAAATCTCGCCACGGTTAGCATATGATTTTTTCATTTCATCCTTGCTCTTTAGCAAATCTGCCTTGGCTTCGTCTAGGGTTTTGCCTTGCCCGAGCAGCATAAACCCCAAAGAATCGTCATCGGTGTAAATGTCAAAGTCCAGATTCTTTCCGGTTTCTATGATCGTTTTAACTTTCATGTTAATCTCAATTATGTTGATTTATAATTTGACACCTGCCTGTTTGCATATTTTCTCCAATGTCCCTTTCTTCACCTCTTCTGATTTATGGTGTCCCGTCTGAAATTTGTTGCCTGTAATGGGACTGTACCAAATGGGATGGTTGTTGTCTGCTATAGGATAACATCCTGCCTTCCTCAATTTCCTTTCTAATTCAGAATACTTCATACTAATACATTGTTTTCATCGCTGCAAAAATAGAAAAAAAACTAACAAAAATAGCTTTACATATATTATTTTTTATTTTTTTTTCTGGCCCTTTTTATAATATATTTCGTCTTATAATCGTTACATTATTTATTATTTTTTAAATGAATATTATGAAGAAATTTTTCTACATACTGATACTGCTTGCAATGGCGAACCTTTTGGTTGCCCAAAACCAATATACCATTACGGGCACCATGGTGGATTCGCTGAACAAGGAAAAGGTGATGTTCGCCACTATTGGTTTGCTTTCCCCGGACTCCACCGCGCAGATGGTGAGCCGGTCGCTGACCGACGCCCAAGGCAAGTTCCAGATGTCGAATGTGCCGGCAGGGGAGTATCGTTTCGTGGCCTCTTTGGTGGGCTATGAGATGCTCAATATCCCATTGACTGTGGGTGGGGGGAGCCGGACTATTGACATGGGGGACATTCCCATGCGCAAGACCAGCACCGATTTGGAAGAGGTGAAGATTATAGGGGAGAAACCGGTTTATATGGTGGATGGCGAGAAGACGCTTTACAATGTCTCGGAAGACCCCACCATTCAGTCGGGCTCCGCCGCTGATGCTTTGCAGAACGCTCCTGGTGTGGAGGTGGATGTGGAAGGCAATGTGACGCTGCGTGGCGTCTCCTCCGTGGAGATCTGGATCAATAACAAGCCCTCCAATATGAATGCCGAGGCGCTCAAGCAGTTTATCCAGCAGATGCCCGCAGGCAGCATTGAGAAGATTGAGGTCATCACCAATCCGTCGGCCCGTTACAGCGCACAGGGTAATGGCGGCATCATCAATATCATCACAACCTCCAAAATCAAGAAAAACAGCTTCTTGAGTTTTGGTGTGCGCGGTTCCTCCACACCCGAAATCACTCCCTTCATCTCCTATGTCTATGCCAACGAGAAATTCTCCATCAGTACTTATTTCCATTATTCCTATAGCATCAATAAAAACAAGAGTGAATCGTTTCGCACCATATTGACGGACGAGGGCGACACATCAACCACTACCCACAGCATCAACCAGTTCCGACAATTCAGTCACGATTTTGGCCTTTACATCAACGGTTCCTACGCCCCCGATACGATGAACAGTCTGTATTTCTGGGCGGGTGGTTATCCCGGTTTTGGCGGCTATACCTACTGGGATTCCACCTACCATCAGGAATACATCTATAATCCAAGCAACCGATCCTACTTCAACAACCAGGAACAAAGCATTTTAGGAGGTGGCGGTTATGGCGGGATGTGGTACGAGCACAAGTTCAACAGCAAAGGGCATAAAATCAGCGCGGATATGAGTTTCTGGACATGGGGCAGAAAACAAACCGGAGACGCATCACGCGACTACTTTTATTTGGATCATTTGGACAAGAAGCAAAAACAGCAAAACCGATACCGGTCGTTTGGCCTGGACGCTTCATTGGACTATACCATTCCATATCACAAGGATGGGGAGATAGAAATAGGTGTGTCGGGAGACTATGATCCCCGCTTGAATTATCAGCGTTATGACACATTGGTGTTCTCCACCGGCGAATATGTGCTGGATGAGATTCGTTTTAAGGATGTGCGCAGTCGTGACGGAAGTTTTGACGCCTACGCCACCTTGCAGCATCGCTTTGGCGGTTTCACCCTCAAGGGCGGCCTGCGCACCGAGTATGAAATCTACAATCTGAATGTGCTCAATGCTCCTGAATATAGTGTACACAAGGGCTATTGGGGGCTTTACCCCTCCCTCCATTTAAGTTACCGCACCAAGAATATGCACAACTTCAAGCTCAGCTACACCCGCCGTGTGAACAACCCCGACGGTGATGATTTGTGCACCTTTATCGATTACGGCGAGGATGGCTACAGTACAGGAAATCCTGATTTGCGGCAGACTTTCACTAATTCCATTGAGGCGGGATGGACTAAGTACATCAACAAGTTCGGTAACATCGGCCTCAACGCCTGGTTCAAGAACAGCAAGGATGAGTTCAGTTCGCAGTCGGATGTGGCCTACAGTCCCTTCTTCGGGCGTTATGTCACCTACACCATGCCGGTCAATGCGGGCAAGTCGCTCAACACGGGTGCGGAGTTGAATGTGATGTACCGTCTCAAGGCCTTCATGAACATTCGTTTCTATGCCAATATGTACTATATGAAATCCTCTTTCCAGTTCCGTAAAGAGGAAACGCCCTATACGGTGGACAACTTGGGATACAGTTTCCGGTTGAACTTCTGGGCCAAGTTGTGGAAGGTGTTGGAGGTGAACGCCTCGGCCAATTACAGTTCCAAGAGTGTGAGCATGTTCACGGTCACGCGCCCGCGCTATAGCATTGATGCCGGTTTGCGCGCCGAGTTCTGGAAACGCCGTATCTCCGTGCATCTGGATGTACACGACATCTTCAACTGGAACAAGATGGGCACCGACATCAACAATCCTTATTATACATCGAACAGCACCACTTGGAGCAGTTGGATGGGCCGCAGCATTCGTGGCGGCATCACCTTCAAGTTCGGCAAGATGGAGCTGGAGGGCGCACAGGCACAAGCCCAGGGAGGTCAAGGCGGCCAAGGGATGGGGATGTAATGTAAAGAATCTTCTTTTATGAAGTGTGGTTTAAAAACAGAAAAATTCATATCTTTGCACCCTTAAAAAAAGCTACCATGACAAAAAAATACAAAGAAAAAGAGCCTAATATTGCAACAGCGGAAGAACCTGCTGTTGTTTACAACACCGCGCAAAAAAAAACAACCAAGACTGAAAACAATGATATCCCATTGGGTTACATGAGTCTTGAGAGATTTGGTGAAATTTTCCATCAGAAACTTGATGATTGTTATGAAAATTTAGGTAATGATATAGAAGTTGACCCAATGTTGGTTTCTGTTATATGAATTAATTTACCATAGCCAAATTTTATATTTTTGTATTTTGTTTGTTGCGCGTAAATGCGCATCATTTCTGTTGTCTGCACATCCGTGCGGACACCTTAAAACTCCCCTTCTAAAATGGAAGGGGAGTCTTTGGGTGCGGCACCAGAGATGCCGCGGACATAATAAACGAAATTTCCCCATTTTTTTTCATGAAAGGTCAACTCCTATATCATTGCCAGAAAAATTCATATCTTTGCAAAGTCAATTGGAATGATGCTTTTGCCAAAGGATTGGCAAATATTTATTAAAAAAGAACTATTATGAAACATCTTTTATTCTCCCTTTTCACTCTTGCTATAATATTGTTAATCCAGCCCGGCCAAGCGCAAGATTATGATTTCAGCGCCGTGGCACCGAGCGGTCAAACGCTGTATTATAACTTTAATAATTCAGGTTCTGGGGTGACCGTAGTTAGACCAACAATAGATGATTACTCTTCTATCGCAGGGGATTTAATAATACCAGACACTGTTGTTTATGGGAATGCATATCCCGTTACCTCCATTGGACCTTATGCTTTTAGGGATTGTCATTCTATCACAAGTGTCACAATCCCCAACACTGTTACTTCTATCGAGACGTTCGCTTTTAACCATTGTCATTCTCTTGCAAGTGTCAGAATACCCTATTCCGTCACCACGATCGGAAGTTCTGCTTTTTCCCATTGTTATTTGCTCACAAGCCTCATGATTCCCAATTCTGTTAGCATGATAGATTCTTATGCTTTCCATTCAGACACCTCGCTTGCCAATGTCACTATTCCCAGTTCTGTTAATTTTATTGGAAATGGTGCTTTTTCGGGATGGATTATAGACACTTTGAATATGGGTCATTTTTGGCCATTAAACGCAAGCTATTGCACTCATTTAATGTTAGCTCATATTATCAATATTCCCTGTGGGGCAACATCCAATTATCAAAATGCCTGGGGACAACACAATTATCAGGAACCAGGGGCTAATATCCATCTTGATTTATCTTTTAATGACGGAGGTTTTGCGATGATTCTTCCCCAGTATGTTTCAAACGGTATTTATTGCTCAGACACAATTGTGGAGATTCAGGCTATCGCCGACTCAGGATATCATTTCCTTCAATGGAATGATGGCAACACCGACAACCCCCGCACCATCAATTTAACCCAGGATACCTCTTTTGCTGCCCAGTTTGTTCTTGCCCTAACACCCCCTATCTGTATGGTTACTGTGGAGAACGACCACAATGTTATACTGTGGGAGAAAGATCAAACCGTAGCATCCTATCAAGTATATCGCGAGGGTAACACCTCCGGTGTATATGAGTTGTTATCCACCGTTCCTTACGATTCCTTGTCCGCATGGGAGGACACCTCCTCGCATCCGCGCACGCGTAGTTACCGCTACCGCCTTAGTGCCACCAACATTTATGGCCACGAATCAGAACTGAGCGAAATACACAAGACCATGCACCTTACTATCGGCCAAGGTCTTGGCACCCAATGGAATTTGGTATGGACAGAATATGAGGGAGCGGATTACACAACCTATGTTATTTACCGCGGTACTGATCCCTCCAACATACAGTTGATCGATGTGATGCCATCTGGAGGTAACACTACTTACACCGATGTGTCGGCTCCGGCAGGCAACATTTACTACCAAGTGGGCATCATGCTGACCACACCATGTAATCCTACTAAGAGTGAGAACATTGTCCTCTCCAACATAGCAACCAACGTTCCATTAGGCATTTCTGATGTTGTGATGAGTGATTTGCAAGTGTTCGCCCACGACGGACAGCTTGTTGTCAGTGGTGAGTGTCACATTAAGGATTTGCAGGTTTTCGACATCTTGGGCAAATTGCTGAAAACTGTCAAGGTTGATGGAAACAATATTTTTGTGGATATTTCCGATTTCTCAACAGGCGTTTACTTTGTGCGCACCAACACCGAAAAAGGACCTGTCACACGCAAGGTGGTCAGATAAAACCTTCCTGTATCCTGTACCTGTTTACTGTACCCTAACACCTATTCTCTGTCATGCAGGGCTAATAGAAGATTATACCCCTCGCAAAAGCAAACATAAAGGATTTTTTCTTATCTTTGCACCCTTAAAAAATGAAACCCTAATTATTAACTTAAAACATTGAATATGAGCAACGTTAAGTACGTTTATACCTTTGGAGGAAAGACCGCTGAGGGTAAAGCTGACATGAAAAACCTGCTGGGTGGCAAGGGTGCCAACCTCGCTGAAATGTGTCTTTTGGGCCTTCCCGTTCCCGCCGGTTTGACCATCACCACGGAATGCTGCACCGCCTATTATGCCAACAATTGCCAACTGCCCGCTGGCCTCATGGATGAGGTTTGGGCTGGTATGAAGAATGTGGAGAACATTATGGGCCTCAAATACGACGACGCCGAGAATCCTCTGCTCGTCTCCTGCCGCTCCGGCGCACGCAGCTCCATGCCCGGCATGATGGACACCGTACTTAACATCGGTCTCAGCTCCAAAACGCTCCCTGGCCTCATCAAGAAAACCAACAACCCGCGCTTCGTCTATGACTCCTATCGTCGTCTCATCATGATGTACGCCGATGTGGTGATGGAAAAAGCCGAGGGCATTGAACCCGCCGACGGCAAGGGCATCCGCAAGATTTTGGATGACATGCTGGATGAGTTCAAATCCATGAAGGGTTACAAGAGCGACACCGAGATTACCGCTGAAGAACTGCTGAAACTCGCCGACGCTTTCAAGGCGAAAATCAAAGAGGTGCTCGGCACTGAGTTCCCGGATGACGCTAAGGCCCAACTCGAAGGCGGTATCAAGGCCGTGTTCAAGAGCTGGAACGGCAAGAAAGCCATCTCCTACCGTCGCATTGAAGGCATTCCCGATGATTGGGGTACTGCAGTGAATGTGCAAGCCATGGTGTTCGGCAACATGGGTGACAACTCCGCCACTGGTGTGGCTTTCACCCGTAACCCCGCCACCGGCGACAACCAGTTCTACGGCGAATGGCTGATCAACGCGCAAGGCGAGGATGTGGTGGCCGGTATCCGTACCCCCAACCCGCTGAACGATGAGACCAAGAACGAGCAGAACAAGATGATGCACTCCATGCAGGAGCTGATGCCGGAGACTTACAAAGAGCTTTGCGACATCCGCGAAATTCTGGAGAAAAACTATCATGATATGTTGGACGTGGAGTTCACCATCCAAGAAGGTAAACTCTATATGTTGCAATGTCGCGTGGGTAAACGTACTGGTGTGGCTGCTCTGACCATGGCATTGGATATGTTGCACGAAGGCCTTATTGACGAGAAAGAAGTGGTGATGCGTCTTACACCCGCCCAACTCGACGAGCTGCTGCACCCGATTCTGGATGCCGCCGACGAGAAGAAACACACCGTTATCGCCAAAGGTCTGCCCGCAGGTCCTGGCGGTGCCGTGGGTGTTATCGCTCTGGACAGCGAGACTTCCAAAGCTTATACGGAGAAGAAAATCAAGAACATCCTCGTTCGTGAGGAAACCAATCCCGAAGATGTGGAGGGTATGCGTTCCGCAACCGGTATCCTGACCGCCCGTGGCGGTATGACCTCTCACGCCGCTCTCGTGGCCCGTGGTTGGGGTAAGTGCTGTATCGTGGGTTGTGATGCCGTGAAAATCGACATGAACACCCGCACCGTTACCATCGCCGGCCAAACCTTCAAAGAGGGTGACCTGTTGAGTTTGAACGGCTCCAAAGGTTGGGTTTATGCTGAGGAAGTGAAGATGATTGACGCTACTGAAAATCCTTTGTTCCAAGAGTTTATGAAACTCGTGGACAAATACCGCACCATGGGTGTGCGCACCAACGCTGATAACCCGGAAGATGCGCAGAACGCCATCAACTTCGGCGCTGAAGGTATCGGTCTGTTCCGTATCGAGCACATGTTCTACGGCAAGAACAGCGAGAAACCGTTGGAGAAACTGCGTAACATGATATTGGCTAACACGCGTGAAGAGCGCGTAGCCGCCCTCGACGAACTGGAACCTTATATCAAGGAAGCCGCCAAAGGAACGTTGAAGGTGATGGATGGCAAACCGCTTACATTCCGTTTGATGGACCCTCCGTTGCATGAGTTCGCCCCGCAAGGTGAGGAAAAAATGAAAGAGGCGGCCAAACGTCTTGGCATCAGTTACGAGGATGTCAAGAAGCGTGTCGAGTCGCTCCATGAGGTGAACCCGATGATGGGGTTGCGCGGTGTGCGTCTTGGCATTATCTATCCCGAAATCACCCGCGTCCAGTTCCGTGCACTCTTCAGTGCCACCGTCGAGCTGATGAAAGAGGGTATGCACCCGATGTTGGAAATCATGGTTCCGCTGACGATCAACGCCGCCGAACTCCGCAACCAGAAATCCATTGCCAATGCGGTGAAGGAGGAGGTGGAGTCCAAGTATGGTGTCCAGTTCGAGTACAAGTTCGGTACGATGATCGAGATCCCGCGCGCTGCGTTGGTGGCCAACCAGATAGCCGAAGTTGCCGAGTTCTTCTCTTTCGGCACCAACGACCTTACACAGATGACCTTCGGATTCTCCCGTGATGATGTGAACGCTATTGTTAAGACATACGTCGATGAGAAGATTATTCCCGCCGATCCGTTCAACTCTTTTGATGCGGAATGTGTGGGTGAGCTTGTACAAATCGGTGTCAAGCGGGGACGTTCCACTCGCGAGAACCTCAAATGCGGTGTGTGCGGAGAGCACGGTGGCGATCCTACCGCAGCCGAGTTCTTCTACAAGGCTGGCATGAATTATGTGTCCTGTTCGCCGTTCCGCGTTCCGGTGGCCCGTTTGGCAGCCGCCCAGGCCGCAATCAAAAATGAAAGATAATCGATTAGAGATTAGCTGATAAAAAAAACGAATGGCAATTGCCATTCGTTTTTTTTATTGTTTTAACAATTCCGCATCCACCCCAAACAATTTGGCGATGTTGAATGCCTCCATGGGCACTTCGTCGGCGTCGGTCTCCACCAGCGAATAGTCCATGTAGTCGCTGATGTTGCCGATGGTGATGGCTTGTCCCTCTTTGAGTTGAAGTCCTTTCACGCGCAGGCGCCTGCAAGTGGTGTCAATGCCGCCATAGTGTGTTGTAACCAATGCGGTGATGTGCAGTTTTTCAGCCAACTGCAAGAAATTGCGGACCAGTATTTTACCTTCCTCCGGATTTGTGGTGCGGGCAAGTTCGTCCACCAAGGCGAGCACTTTCCGGCCCGCGCGCCCGGCCTTGACAATCTTGTCCACCGTGAGAATCTCCACGGCAAATGACGAAAGTCCGCTTGTTTCCGACTGCTTGTCGCCAATACTGCTGATAATATCGTCCACAACAGTCATAACTGCTTCTTTTGCCGGAATATAGAATCCGAATTGTAGGAGATATTGAGCCAAGGAAACCGTTTTGAGTAGTACGGACTTCCCTGCCATGTTGGCACCCGTGATGAGCACGGCTTCGTTGGAGAATTGTATATCGATGGGTTGGAATGCTTTGCCACGCTCTTTGAGGGCTGCATCCACTTCTGGGTTGAAAAGTTGCATCAGGCGGGTTTCTTGACCGATGATGGGCCGGCAGGCATTCCACTCAACGGCCAGTTTGGATTTCGCCAGCATCAGATCGAAATGGGCCAATGTGTCCAGGTTCTGGGCAATGGCTCTCCTGTATGGTTGCAGTTGGACGGTCAGTTGCGTGCGGATACGATCCTCCACTTTCTGTGCCTGAAAACGGTACTCTTCCGCTTCAGTCGCACTCTTGGCCTGGTCGATGCGCTCGCGCCAGGTGGCCAGTTCGTGGTCGTAGGCCGAGTAAATATAGAAGTGGGGGATATTTGTGTGCTCCGGATCCAGCATCGCCACCACACTGTCCATATTCTCCAGCGGGAAAGCATTACATCCGATGGCGTTCAGATCATCCGATATCCTTCTGGTCAGGATGGCGGTTTTCTTTATCTCAAAAAGTTGTATATCATCTAAAGTGATGCCGTTTTCCAGAGCGGATAGGGTGGGGCGTATGTCGTTGATTTGGTGCAGGTTGTTTCGGATATGGGTGAGCTTGGTGCGATAGTTTTCGTCTCGAACCAACGATAGGGTCTTCTCCAAAAGGTCGAATTCCGCATTCAACGCATCCGCATCCGAGCAGAAATCCAGGTTCAGCAGGTAGTGCCGGCCCAGATTGGAGGTCAGTTGCAAGTGCTCATACACGAAATGCAGCGCGGCGTTTTGTTCGAAAGCGTTTTTAAAAAGCATATCCTAAAAGAATCATTATAAAACCACGATTAATCCCATCCCAAACCTCAAATCCCAAACCTCAAATCCCAAATCTCAAATCCCAAAATCTCAAAACCCAAAATCTCACGTCCCACGTCTCAACTCTCACCTCCCACGTCTCACGTCTCACGTCTCACCTCAAGCCTTCTTCAGCCATTTGAAAATCTCTTTCCAGCTGCTCTTCTTGCCGTACATCAGGATGCCCATGCGATAGACTTTGGCGGCGAACCAGACGCAGAACACCAGGAACAGTAGGGCCAGTCCCATGGAGGTAAGCAACTGCCACAGAGGCACGCCGGCGGGCAGGCGCACCATCATGACGATGGGCGATGTCAGCGGTATCATCGAGAACCAGAATGCCAACTGTCCGTTAGGATTTGTGGAGATGGTGGGTATAAGGATGATAGCCAGCAGCAGCGGAATGGTGACCGGCATGGTGTATTGCTGCGAGTCGCTCTCATTGTCCACCACCGAGCCTGTGGCGGCATACAGGGTGGCGTAAATCAGGTAACCGACTACAAAGAAGAATAGGAAGCAAAGTATAATCTCCGTGAAGGAGATGGGGAAGTAGTTGTTGATCTGTTGGAAAATGTTGACGCTTTGGGCCATGTCCGGTGCTCCGGTGGCCATTTCTGTGGCGGCTTCCGCCTGGAAAAGGTTGGGCGCCGCTAACTGCACGCATCCCAAAATGGCGAAGGTCAGCACGACCCAAATGGCGAACTGCGTGAGCCCCACCAGGGCAATGCCCACAATCTTGCCGATGAGCAGCTGGATGGGCTTTACAGAGGATATGAGCACCTCCACAATGCGGTTGGTCTTCTCCTCCAACACTCCGCGCAATACCTGGCTGGCGAAGAACAGGATGATGAAATAGATGAAGAAACCGCACATCATGCCGATAACTTGGTTCATCTCCGCGATGTTCTCCCGCTCGTTGCCCTTGTCGTCCACTTGGATGGTGGTGACATCCACTTTGGTGAGTTCCTGCAACTTCTCGAACTTGGCCGGTTCTATGTGCAGAGAATCCTGCAGCAGCCGATCAAAGAAAATCTCGTTCATCTGGCTCTCCAGCCTGCCCTGCAATCCTGATGGCAGGTTTTTCTTGTAGTACAGGTTGGTTTTCAAACTCTGGCTGTTGCCGAGAATGTGGAACACACAATCGTATTTCTCATTGTCGAAGGCGTCCTGCTTGAGTTGGTTGATGTCGCCCGAGATGTAACTGAATGTGGTGTTCTCCGTGTTCTCAAAAGCGTTGATGAATATCTCAGTGTCATCCACCACCAGCACATTGGCGGTTTGCGTTCTCTCGCTGTGCATCACCAGCAGTACCGGCAGCACAATCACAGCGGCCATGAGTATGGGAAACAGGATGGTCAGGATGATGAAGGATTTCTTCTTGACCCTCGTGGTGTATTCGCGGGCGATGATTAGGGATATGTTGCTACTCATGATTCTGCTGGTTAAAGGTTTGTACTTGTTCGATGAATATCTCGTTCATAGTCGGCAGTATTTCCTTGAAGGATATTAGGTTGCCGTGTTTCATGCAGGAGGATACCAAATCGTTGGATGACTTGCCCTCCGGCAGTTTCACCGAGTAGGAAACGCCATACGGCAGCGTCTGTTTCCCTAATAATACGAACTCGGTCCCCGAAGTGTTCTCCAGTTCGGGATTCTCGGCGGACAAGGTTATTTCAAAGATGTTTTTCTTGAAACGGTTTTTCACATCTAAAATATTGCCGTTCAATATTTTGCGTGCTTTGTTGATGAGGGCGATCTCATCGCAGATTTCCTCCACGGAAGCCATGTTGTGTGTGGAGAGTATGATGGAGGTGCCCTCCTTTTTCAGTTGCAGGATCTCCTCTTTCAGCAGGTTGGAGTTGATGGGATCAAATCCGCTGAAGGGTTCGTCCAATATTAGGAAGGAAGGTTTGTGCAGGATGGTGGTGATGAATTGCAGTTTCTGCTGCATACCTTTGGAGAGTTCCTCCACGGGTTTGTTCCACCAGTCCAGAATGTCGTATTGTTGGAATTTCTCACGCAGGCGCTTGTAGGCCGTGTCGCGGTCCAAGCCCTTGAGGCGGGCCAGATACATGGCCTGCTCACCGGCCTTCATTTTCTTGTAAAGGCCTCGTTCTTCCGGCAAATAACCAATTTGGCGCACATCTTCCGCTTTGAGCGGCTGCCCTTTGAAGAACACTTGCCCCGAATCGGGATAGGTGATCTGGTTCAGGATGCGGATGAGCGTGGTCTTGCCAGCACCATTGGGACCTAGAAGCCCGAATATGATGCCTTCTGGCACCGAGACAGACACATGGTCCAATGCCACATGCTTGTCAAAGGTTTTGGTAACATTTTCTACCTCAATGATATTCATATACTATTGGTGCTTTTCTTTTTTTTCTTTTTCTTTTTCTTCTTCTTTTTCTTGGTTGGGGTGACATAGAAGTCCGCGTTGCTGTTGACGGTGTGCAACAAATCGTGTGTGGTGGCCAGGGTGAAATCCTCGGGAAGTTTGAGTTTTCCTTCGGAAAGTTCCTCAATCTGTCGAGCTATCAAGACATCGTTTACAGAATCACGATTGTATGTCAAATACATCATTTTCAGATGGTTGGCCAATGGAACAACCAATATGTTCCGTACATTTTCAGGATAGGAAGCCACCAGTTTGATGATGTTTTCCATGTTGCGCCCGTAAGTGCGAAATGTGATGTGATGTTTGTTGTAGTCGGGTTTCACCACCTCCTTGTCCTGAGTTTCCGCCACGGGCTTCGGGAACGGGCTGTCAATGTCTAACGAATAGTTGGACATAATGAACAGATGGTCCCACAACTTGTGCCAGTAGTCGATGGATTCCTGCTTGTTGATGGTGGTTGGGTCCTTCACTTGGTTGAGCTGGTCCATAACGCGGACGATCGCATGGGCGGTTTCGTTCCGCTTGGTGCGGTCCTCGATTTTCATGGCGTCCTCAATCATTTTTTGGACATTGCGGCCATACTCTTTGATAACAAGTTTGTTTCGTTTGGTGTTGTATTCAATCATATATGAGAGATGGTTATTTCAGTTATTTCAAAGGGTGTGCAAAGATATTAAAAATTGCGATATGGTCTATCTTCTGTGGGTGCGTTTGGCCGAAACGGGCAAAGTAGCCAGACTGTCAAGTCGGTCGCGTTCAGCGGTGAGAATGCTGTCGCGTATGGCCTGTTGCCGGGCTTTGTAGGCGTTACGGTACACCGCCACTAATGGTTTCGCCTCGACGCGGAGACTGTGGATCGGCTTCTGGGTGGGCCAGGTGCCATTCCGGAGTTGGGAGGCGGGAATATGATTGCAGAAATCAAGATAGTAGTCCCATGTGCTGTCAAGCTTGCTGTATGGCTTGTAAACCAGTTGTATCATGCCGGCATCCTTTTGGAAGAAATAGGCGCAAGCCGGGTTCCCGTTTGTGGCCACCACCACCGAGGAGTCTTCCACATTGGCACTGATATGCTCCCTGTACAAGTAATGCTTCAGCCACATGCATGCCGACTTGTTGGCATCGTCGTTGCAGTCCAACTCATATTTCGCGTAAGCGTTGTTGAGACCGCCGGAAATCTCGTTGAAATAGACGGAGAAGACCGGCTTGTTGATGACGATGTGACGGATAGGCAGCAAGGAGAGCAATCCAATGATGCCCAGAATCACAAAGTTGGTGTATTTGTCGTTTACCGCCCGCAAGGTGCATTCAATACCGCTCACGGCAAGCAGCATGAATAGCGGATATATGAAATAGTAGATGGCCCACATGGTGTCAGGACAGATGTAGTTGAACTTCACCTTGTGGATGCAGAAGAAAAAGGAGTAAAGGAAGATGAAAATGGAATAAAATTTCAAGGATTTTACGGCTGTCTTGAAGAATAGGAAGAACAGCAGGAATCCGATAAGGATAATGGTCGGAATGGTGATGAAAAGATAGGTGGCAAGATATCCTTTCGGGAAGTTGTCCGGGCCGATGACATGGCCTTTGAACAATTGGTTGCCCGCCAGCGGATAGTTGATTGTCAGCAACTCGAAAGCTTTGCGCGGAAGCACTAACGATTGTGTTAGATGCAGGGTGCAGAGGTAATGCACGGCATATACCAGCAAAGAAAAACCACCCAGTACAAGCAACAGCAAACCGCATGCTTTCCAATATTCCACGGTGTGGATTTTCTTCAAGGGATTGTACAGGAAGAAATTCAGCAAGGTGAAGATGATGAAGAAGTGAAGCAGAACAAATCCGGCATTGTAGGTGGACAGGGCTATCAGCATACCGATGAATATCTTCACACAACGGGAAATGCGGATGACAGGCAGTTCCCTGCAAAAATAGTACATCTGCGTGATGGTGAAGATGAAACCGAACGCGAATGTCACATCCACCATGTTGCTGAGCGAGTAGCCGAAAAACCGTGGCGATATGAACAGGAAGAACGCCGTGAAGAAGGCGGCCCGCCAGTTGAACGCCTTTAAAATCAGGATGGAAAGATAAAGAATGAGCAACCATCCGAAAAAGGCACTGAGCATGTGGCGGATGTTGAACATGTCCGCAATACGGAGCGTTTTGCAAATGGAATAGACAATGAGATCGATGTATTGGGCCTGCGTGGAAGAAAAAGGGTGGTTTTTGTAGGCCTGCGTGTCCCCGGTATGATGGAAATAATTGTAAACCAGTTCGGAATAATGATGCTGCTCAAGTTCTCGTGTGGATATGCCGACATTGCGGCTCATCATGAGCATGACAAACAACATGACCACCATCGATATTAACAGCAGGTACTTGTAAACGTCATCGCCGGTTTTCAGGGAAAAGGAGAATAACTTCTTCTGGACAGAGTACTTGATGTCGCGCTGGTGCTTCTTCGAGAGCCGTATTTCCCAAATATCATCGTCAAACAACTCTTGCGAATACGAAATCCGGTTGGCAACTTGCTTGATGATGTTCAAAAAACGCTCTACTATGCTCGGCTTCTCATCTTTCATTTTCAGGTGGGATTTGACGGAATGTTGGATATAAGGTTTGCAGATATTGTCCGGCTTCCGGACCCAGGTTGAATATCAGATCAATTACGGACAGGTTGGGGGTAAATCCAAAGCGGTCTTCAAAAACTTGATAGTAGGGTGATGTTAGGCGGAAGGGGTAGTCGGATTTGGCGGCTCGCTTAGGGTGGATGAGGGTGCGCAGGTCAGGGTCGGTCGTTTGGCAGTAGTCTGTCGTGAGTTGGATGTCCGTTCCTATGCGGAGCAGTTTCAAAATCGTACGGATAAGTCCCAAGTTGAATTCGAAGAGTGTGTCGTATTGCCGCTCGTAGAAAGGTTGCAGGGCATCCTTGTAGTAGAGGTAGAAGGGACTGCTGTTGTAGGCGGTCTCGATAGTGCGCCAATGGGTGCGTTGCCAGGGTGTGGTGTACTCGATACGAACATCCGTGATCAGGGTTTCGCGCTCATGGCGTATAACTGGAATGGAAAGTGTCTGCACGCCATTTCCTGACAAGATGCAGACACGATTCCGATAACTCTGTTTTTGATAGTGTTCCCTGCTTTCTATCCATGCCGTACCGCTCATCAGAAAAGCAACATATTCGATGGGAGGCAGATAGGCGGTTGAGAGTAGGGGATAGGTGTTCAAAATCAACTATTTAGCAATAACCATCTTGGTCTTGTAGATGTGGTTGTCGTTGACGATTTCCACGAAATAAATGCCGTTTGAGAGATGGCTGAGATTCAGATTCATATTCTTTTCCAATTGGATGGTCTGAGAGAACACCAGCGTGCCCATAGCATTGTACACATTGCAAATGCCGCTTTCGGACTCGAAACCGCCTTGGACGGTGATGTTGCCGATGCTGGGGTTAGGAGAGATGGAGAGGTTGCGCACCGTCGTGTTGTAATTGACAATGCCGGCGGGAGAGCCGTTGTAGCGCATACCGGGCATGGTGAGTTTTCCGGTATTGTCCGGATCCAACCAAGGTTTGAGTTTGCGGGCGTTATTGCTGTTGTTGTTGTTTGTCCAGGAATAAGACAATTTGCCGTAGCTGTCGGTGCCTTGCGGATAATCGCAAGAACTGGAGCCGGAACTCAAGTCGCCAATAATCAAGCCATTGGCATTGAACAATGGGGAGCCGGAAGAACCTTGCTCGGTGCAGCCCTTGTTGGGGTTGGTGCGCCAGTAAACGGTCCAATACTTATTGTAGGCACCGCCAGGACTGGTTACTTGGCGAGGCAGACTGATTTTTTTGTAGTCGCCGCCCGGGTGGTGGATGGCGGAACCCACGGATGCGGTTCCGGTGGCATCCCAACCGGCAAACACGATGCTGTCGCGGTAAAGTGCGCCCAACGCGCCCGTGATCTTCAACAGCAGAAAGTCGGAACTGCTTGACATGTTGGTCATCGCTGAGTTAAGCCCGGCATTGGCAATCACTGTTGCTCCGTTGGCTACACGGTTGAAATAACCGTTACTGCCTTCGCATGTGAGCGTCTGGTAGTTGAAGTAGAATTTGAAAGTGCCGCCGGTGGTTCCGGTGAAGCAGTGGTTGGCGGTGAGCACATAGGGGGTCTTGTCCTGTCTCACATTGTTAATCATGGCGCCGGAACAAAGGTATGAACCGGTGTTGTCCGTGATGCTGATGCATACTACGGAGTTGATTTGATCACGCCAGCCATAACCTTCAGGACAGTTTACATTGGGGTGGCAATTGCCTTCCGCGTCGCCCCAGTGACCTTTCGGGGAACTGGACAAATGCAGGAAATCACGATAGATTTGGCTGATACGCTCAATCTTGATGTTACCATGGAAAAGGGCGTCGGCTGGTTCGTAATATTCCAGAATGGCCTCGTCACCCATGATGTCCTCGGAAGCCATCAAACCGTCGGTTTCCAGAAAATCCTCGTTGGTGTAGGTGCCTGTGAGCTGTGTGCGGTCACCATTGTAAATGTGGAAAGTGGCACCTTCCGGCAAGTTGAACTGTGAGAAAATCACAGACAACATCATAGCGCCAGGGGATTTGATGGAAAGACGCCACAAAATACTGCCGTCGGCCAAACGGTCGGTGCGGCCGCTGTTTTGGAATGTATAGGATACATTTTGCACGGTTCCGATTCTCAGCGGAGTGCCCTTCTCCGTCAATGCGTCCTCGGCCATGAGCTTGTCCACATCCAGGGCGGGCAGGTCGATTTGGTCGATAGACATAGAAACATTGTTGTGGTTGAAAGTGTAAGGAGTGCCAACCACATCCTTTTGGGCAAATGCAGTAGCCATCAGGGCTACACAAACGATAAATAAGAGTCCTTTTTTCATATTGAGATGTTGTTATTAAAGGCCGCAAAAATATAAAAAAAAATTGTACCTTTGCCCGCTAATTTATAAACCATACCTATGACCGTAAAAAGAAAAGTCAAATTTGAAGGGACTCCCTTTGAAGGCAATATAGAAGAGCTTATTATTCAGGCACTTATAGAAAAGCAAGGCGTGGATATCCAATGCTTGAACCTGAAAAAAATCAACCATACCTTCTTCGATTATTTCATTGTTTGCACGGGAACATCCAAACCCCATGTGGAAACGCTCTGCGATTTCGTGCAGGAGAAAACCCAGCGTGAGGCAGGTGTGAAACCGGAACATGTGGAGGGGCTTGAAAACTGCGAGTGGATACTGCTCGACTATTTCAATGTCCTGGTGCATATTTTCCAGCCCGAAGCCCGCGCATATTACAATCTGGAAGCGCTCTGGAGCGACGCCGATGTGCAGAAGTTTTAATTTCCCAATGCTGAATTTTATTTATGGCAACAAACAATTCGAATAATAAACGGCCGCAATCGCCATTTGGAGGCAATACCTCAGGCGGTAATAAAAACAAGCCGAAATTCTCATTCGCATATATTTACATTCTGGCAGGTATCTTTCTGATTGCCTATTACATGATGTCTTTGGGCACCTCCCGCGCCATTGAAGTGGCCGACACCGAGTTCAACCAGATGGTGAAAAACCGCGAGATAGACCATGTGGAATATGTGCGGAAGAATGAGCACATGAACATTTTCCTGAAGAAAGAGGCGCTGGAGAACAATACCGCCTATACGAAAGTGAAGGAAAACACCAATGGCCCGCAGTATTTCCTGGTGGTTACCGATCTGCAGGTTTACAACGATAATTTGAAGGATGTGAAGGAGAAGGCCATTCAAAACCGGATTGCGCAGGATTCCACGCTTTCGGTCAACGCTATCTCCGCCGAATACGATTTCCCCACCAAGCAGGATAATACCAAAAGTTGGGGTGGGGAGTTCTTCATTTTTGTGCTGCCCACCTTGTTGATTTGCGGACTCCTGATCTGGTCCATGCGCTCCATGCGTGGTGGTATGGGCGGTCCGGGAGGTATCTTCAGTATAGGAAAGTCTAAGGCGCAGGAGTTTGATGAAAAGTCCGGACAGTTGGTCACCTTTAAGGATGTGGCAGGTCTGGAAGGCGCCAAGTTTGAGATAGAAGAGGTGGTGGATTTCCTGAAGAATCCCAAGAAATATACGGTGCTCGGTGGTAAGATACCGAAGGGCGTGCTGTTAGTGGGCCCTCCGGGTACGGGTAAAACATTATTGGCTAAGGCGGTTGCAGGCGAGGCCAAGGTGCCGTTCTTCTCCTTGTCGGGTTCCGATTTTGTGGAGATGTTCGTCGGCGTGGGTGCCTCCCGTGTGCGCGACTTGTTCAAAACCGCTAAGGAGAAAGCCCCGTGCATCATCTTTATTGACGAGATTGACGCCATCGGCCGTGCCCGTGGCAAGAATGCCCTTTCGAATGCCAATGATGAGCGGGAAAGCACGCTCAATCAGTTGCTTACGGAGATGGACGGGTTCTCCACCAATGCCGGTGTCATCATCATGGCCGCCACCAACCGCGCCGATATCCTCGACCGCGCCCTGTTGCGGGCTGGCCGTTTCGACCGCCAGATCCAGGTGGAATTGCCCAACCTGAACGAACGTAGGGGCATTTTCGGTGTGCATGTGCGCAATCTGAAACTCGGTCCCGATGTGAATCTCGATTTCTTCGCCAAACAAACTCCCGGTTTTTCCGGTGCCGATATCGCCAATGTGTGCAACGAGGCCGCGCTCATTGCCGCCCGTAACAATAAGACACAAATCGAGAAAGAGGATTTCCTTTCTGCGGTTGACCGTATAATTGGCGGTCTGGAGCGCCGCGGCAGTGTGATTTCCCCCGAGGAGAAACGCTCCATCGCCTACCACGAGTCCGGACACGCCTGTGTGAGCTGGATGCTCCGCTACGCCTCCCCGCTGGTGAAGGTGACCATCGTGCCCCGCGGCAAAGCCCTGGGCGCGGCATGGTATCTGCCCGAAGAACGCCAACTGACCACATACGACCAATTGGTGGACGAGATGACCGCCACGCTCGGCGGACGCGCCGCTGAAGAGATTACTTTCGGACGCGTCTCTACCGGTGCGCTGAACGACCTCGAGCGCGTGACCAAACAGGCCTACGCCATGGTGGTTTATTATGGCCTTGACAAGAAAATCGGCAATGTGAGTTATTACGACTCCACTGGTCAACAGGAATACGCTTTCACAAAACCCTATAGTGAGAAAACCGCTCAAGATATTGATGCCCAAATACATGAGTTGGTGGAATCTTGTTACAAGAAGGCGAAAGATATTCTTACGGAACATAAGGAGCAATTGGGCCAGCTGGCAGAACTCCTTCTTGAACGCGAGGTTATCTTCACCGAAGATGTGGAGCGTATTTTGGGAAAACGCCCGTTCTTGGAGGACACCCCCTCTAAGGAACCCCTGCCCCAGGGAGACGAACCGGAAAAGAATGTTGAACTAACCGACAATATTGAATAATATGGCTGAGAACCGTCAATTCGACTCCAGTATCCTGACCGATAAGGAAAGCATACGCCAAAATATCCGCAATGCGCTGTCCAATAAGATGGAAGTGGTGAATGCGGAAATGGATATAAATATGAACGCGGATGTGTATGAGAAAATTGACCATCCGGTGGCCGTTTTTTTAGAGAAATTCCGTGAAAACGGAGGACTGTTCGTGCCGTGCACCAATCAGGACATGATCCAAACTCTGGTCCGGTTGTGTCGCAGCCAAAAGTATGAAACCATACTCAGCACAAGTCCCTTCTTCTCCCAATATCTGGCCAAAAACCAGATTCCGTATGTGACGGCCGTTTCGCCCGGTGAGCCGGCCGACGCCGTTGTGGTGGCCTCCAATGTGCTCATCGCCCGCACCGGTAGCATCGGCTTCGCCCAGCAATTGAATGTGTATCCGTCTGTGAAGGGCCTGGCGCGTGACCTGATCGTGATCTCCCGCGAGCGCTGCGTGTTCTCCGATCTTGACGATGCGTTGGATTTCCAGGCGCGTAAGAATGAGAACAACCCATTCCCGATGACGGAATTTCTTCGTCCCACCCATATAGAAAAAGTGGATGGGAAACCCCAATGCACTCCGATTAATCCTAGAATAATCCTCTTTTTAGTTTCCGATCATGAACCCCAAAACGAAGAATCTGCTCGTTAGAACCGTAGTGGGCGCTGTTTATGTCGCCCTGATGATTGCCGGTGTTTTTGTGTTTCCGCTTATGGCCGTACTGCTCTGTGCGGTTGCCTGCGTATGCTTGTATGAGTTCATGTCGCTGACATCCGGTCCTTCGGACAAGGTCTCCTTCGGTTTCCTGACGGCAGTCACCTTGACCCAGTTCTCCTTGATCCTGCAATTCGGAATCCGCAAAAGTTCTTTCTTCTACAACGCCGCCATCAATACGCTGACCAACTTTGTGGTTATGATACCCGCTATGCTGATGCTGCTCTTGGTGCTGTTGGCCATTGTGGAATTGTTCCGCAAACGCCCAATGCCGTTGGAACACATCGGAGCATCCGTTTTCTCCTATGTGTGGATTGTGATTCCACTCGGTTTCCTGGCCGTGATGACCCGTTTGAGTCCCCAAATTGTGCTTGCATTCTTCCTGATGGTTTGGGCGTATGACACATTTGCCTATCTGGGCGGATCGCTGTATGGCCGTAATAAAATGTGTGTCCATATCTCTCCCAAGAAAACATGGGAAGGGTCGGTTACGGGACTGTTTTTCACGATTGTGATGGCTATAATCCTGCCCAGTATCCGCTTCTTCGGCCAGCTTCATGCCCCGCTTTGGCAATGGGTGGTGCTCGCCATCATCGTCGTGGTGGTCGGCACTTGCGGTGATTTGCTGGAGTCCCTGTTCAAACGCCGAGCCGATGTGAAAGACAGTGGTAAGATTATGCCTGGACATGGTGGTATGCTTGATCGCTTTGACTCCATGCTGCTTGCGGCGGTCCCCGCACTCCTTTATGCTCTTTTGGTAATGGTATTTTAGATGAAGAAAAATGTTATTGAGATAAGAGGCGCAAAGGTCAACAACCTTAAAAATATTGATGTTGACATCCCGCGCAACAAACTGGTTGTCGTAACCGGCTTGTCTGGTTCGGGCAAATCGTCCCTGGCGTATGATACGCTCTATGCGGAGGGCCAGCGGCGGTATGTGGAAAGTCTCAGCTCTTATGCGCGCCAGTTTATGGGCAAGATGCGCAAACCGGAGGTGAAATCCATTATGGGCATTCCTCCTGCCATCGCTATCCAACAGCGGACCATGTCGCACAATCCGCGCTCAACCGTGGGGACCGTGACCGAGATCTATGAGTATCTGAAACTGCTTTTCGCCCATATCGGCCATACATATTCGCCTGTGAGCGGCAAGGAGGTGCGCCGCGACCATGTGGTGGATGTGATCCATTATGTGGAGAAGATACCCGAGGGGAAACGCGTATATCTGCTTGCCCCCGTGGTAATCCCTTCCGGAAGAACACTGAAAGAACAACTGGCCATATTGAAACAACAGGGATTCAGCAGGGTGGTGTACAACCGGAAACTTGCTGAAATAGACGATTTCCTGAATGGGAAGAAGGCCAACCGCGCCTCTGAGATGTTTGTCCTCATCGACCGTTTTAAGTCGGAAAACATAACCGCCAATATCGCCCGACTGACCGATTCCATCCAAGTGGCCTTTTCGGAAGGAAAAGGCGTGTGCGTAGTGCATACCGAAGGGGAATCCTCGGTGATGCAGAAAACCTTCAGCAATCTGTTTGCCATGGATGGCATTTCATTCGAGGAACCTTCCGTGAATCTTTTCAGTTTTAACAACCCGTATGGGGCATGTAAGATGTGCTCCGGAACCGGCGTGGTTGAAGGTGTGGACGCTGATCTTGTTTTCCCCGACCGTTCTCTCTCTGTGGCCGAAGATGCCGTGGCATGCTGGCATGGGGATGTGCTGAGTGAATGGAAGACTTACTTTATGAAACAGGCCTCCAAATTGGATTTTCCTGTTCATAGGGCAATTGACGACCTTACCGAGGATGAGTTCAATCTGCTGTGGTATGGCGATAAGAAACATAAAGTGGAGGGCATAACCCAGTTTTTCGAGTATGTGGCTTCCCGTACTTATAAGATACAGTACCGAGTGCTCCAGAGCCGTTATCGTGGAAGGGAGATATGCCCCGAATGCCATGGAGCCCGTCTGAGAAAAGAGGCACAATATGTGAAGGTGAATGGGAAGACGATCATGGAGTTGCTTCACATGCCGGTGTCACAATTGAAAAACTATTTCGAGCATTTTAAATACGGCTCCGCCAGCGAGCGGGAAGTCGCTCAGAAAATTGTGGAGGAACTCACCAACCGGGTTACTTTGCTGAATGATGTGGGGTTAGGATACCTTACTCTTGATCGTACCGCCGGCACGCTTTCGGGCGGTGAGACGCAGCGTATCAATCTGGCCACATCCCTGGGAAGCAGTTTGGTGGGCTCGCTCTATATTCTCGACGAACCTAGCATCGGCCTTCACCCTCGGGATACGGAAAACCTGATTCGGGTGCTGAAACGCCTGCGTGACATTGGGAATACAGTGGTGATCGTGGAACATGATGAATCCATAATCCGTGCGGCGGATTATATTATTGATATCGGACCGCGTGCCGGACAGTTTGGAGGCGAAGTGGTGTTTAGCGGCACCTTTGATCAGCTGATGAAGAAAACAGACGACCTTACCGCGGATTATCTGCGCGGTATGGAAGGCGGTTATCCCGAAGACATTTGCCGCTCCATTCCAGTGCCCACACATCGTCGCCGCTGGCGCAATTATATTGAAATCATAGGCGCGAAAGCCAATAACCTGAAGAATATTGAAGTTAAGATTCCACTGCAGTGCTTTACCGCCATCACGGGCGTGAGCGGTTCGGGAAAGAGTACCTTGGTGAATAACATACTCTATCTGGGACTTTTGCGATTACTGGATAAGTCGGGCGACAAGCCAGGATCATTCTCCCGTATCGACGCTGATCTGACCAAAGTGAACGAGGTGGTTCTGGTGGACCAAACCCCGATAGGGCGCTCCACACGCTCCAATCCGGTGACCTATGTTAAGGCGTACGACTATATCCGCGAACTGTTCGCTTCGCAACCGCTGTCGAAACAACGCAACTATAAACCCAGTTTCTTCTCGTTTAATGTGGCTGGTGGCCGTTGCGAAGAGTGCGAAGGTGAGGGCGTGATACATATTAACATGCAGTTTATGGCTGATGTGGAATTGGTATGTCCCTCCTGCGGCGGCAGCCGTTTCCGTGAAGAGGCGCTGGATGTGAAAGTGAAAGACAAAACCATTACCGATATTCTGAGCATGACCATCGACCAGGCGATGGACTTCTTCCGTTCACTGCCGGTTACCGACACGACCAAAAACATACTCAAACGCCTCGCGCCACTGCAGGATGTGGGTTTGGGATACCTGGTTATGGGTCAGAATTCCTCCACATTGTCCGGTGGCGAGGCTCAGCGCGTGAAACTGGCTTATTTCCTCTCCCTTGAGGATGACCAGCAATACAAACTTTTCCTCTTTGATGAACCTACTACGGGTCTGCATTTCCACGATATCAATAAATTGTACAAAGCGTTTAATCGGTTGATCGAACGCAACAATTCTGTAGTGGTGATTGAGCACAACCTGGAATTGATAAAATGTGCCGATTGGATTATTGATATGGGACCGGAAGGAGGCGATGAGGGTGGCCGTATTGTTTTTGAGGGAACTCCCGAGAAACTGATTGAACGCAAACGCTCCCATACGGCCCAGGTGCTGTATCATACATTGGTCAGATAAGACATAGTTGCGTGTCCTTTATTCCTGTTTTTTGGGGTATATACTGAAAGACCGGTGAAAGAGTGGCGGATTCCAAAAAATAGTGTATATTTGCCCTTCCCCGCCAAAGGGGTGTTTTTATTTTTTAAAATATTGGTAATTAATAACATAAGTATGAAAAAGTATATCGTCTTCACGATGTGTGTGGCAATCTTTTTTGTCATTTTTACAAGTTCAAAACCTATGACAACTAAAGCGAAACCTAAAAAGAACAAATCCGGTGTCACGATGACCAATCTTGACAAATCAGTGAAACCGACGGCAGACTTCTATCAGTATGCCTGCGGCGGTTGGATGAAACTCAATCCTCTGGGACCTGAATATTCCCGTTACGGCAGTTTCGATGTGCTTGGGGAGAACAATCAAAAACAGTTGAAAGATCTGGTGCAGAAACTCTCCGCCCAGAAAAATCCTGCGGGCAGTATTGAACAAAAAGTGGGTGACCTCTATAAAATAGGTATGGATACCCTGACATTGGAAAAGCAGGGCGCGCAACCCATCCAGGCAGAACTGAAGGACATTGCCGCTCTCAACCGTGAGGGCATCACCAGGAAATTGGCTATGATGTCGTTGGAAGGCCTGAACCCGTTCTTCGGACTTTTCGGCTCTTCCGATCCCGATAACAGTGACATGACCATCGCCTATTTGTGGCAGACAGGTCTGGGTATCGGTGACCGTGATTACTATCTGGAGGCAGATCAGCAGAATATCCGTGACGAATATGTGAACCTGATGACCAAGATGTTCCAGATCTCTGGCTACAGCAAGTTGGCGAACTTCCAAGGCCGTGAGAAATCCATGGCTCAGCGAGTGCTGGCACTGGAAACCATGATGGCCAAGAACTTTGTGGACAAGGTGACCCTTCGCGATCCTTATCAGACCATTCATAAATGCACTCCAGTGGAATTTCAGAATATGATACCCGCTATCGATGTGAATGAGTATTTGAATGTGTTGAATCTGAAAAATATTGATACAGTGAATGTTGGCCAGCCGACCTACTTTGCCGGTTTGAACAATATCCTTTCCGTAGCTGATATGGAGGTGATTCGTGCCTACATGGCATGGAATGTGATTGATGCCGCCGCATCCTATTTGAGTGAGGAGTTCGTGAATACCAATTTTGATTTTTACGGCAAAATTCTTTCCGGCAAACAGGAAAACCGCCCGCGCTGGAAACGCGTGATTGGTACAGTGGATGGTTGCTTGGGCGAAGCCCTCGGCCAGATGTATGTGAAGACCTACTTCCCTGCAGAGGCCAAGACCCGTATGGAACAACTGGTCCGCAATTTGCAGTGGGCTCTCGGTGAGCGCATCAAGGCTTCCACCTGGATGACTGATGTGACCAAAAAGAACGCACTGGACAAACTGGCCGCTTTCCATGTTAAAATCGGTTATCCGGACAAATGGAGAGACTATAGCGCCTTGAATATCCAGAACGACAGTTATTATGAGAATGTGCTCCGCGCCCGCCGCTTTGAGAGCGCATACCGTTTGTCTAAGATCGGCAAACCTGTTGACAAGGATGAATGGCAAATGACCCCGCAAACGGTGAACGCCTACTACGATCCCAGCACCAACGAGATCTGCTTCCCCGCAGGCATCCTCCAACCGCCGTTCTTTGATATGAATGCCGACGATGCCGCTAACTATGGCGCTATTGGTGTGGTGATTGGCCACGAGATGACACACGGATTTGATGACCAGGGCCGCAATTATGACCTGAAAGGCAACCTTACCGACTGGTGGACCGCTCAAGATGCCGAGGCCTTCAAAGACAGAGCGCAACTGATTGTTGACCATTTCAACAATATTGAGGTGGCCCCTGGTGTGCATGGTAACGGTTCGTTCACTTTGGGTGAGAATATCGCCGACAATGGTGGTCTGAATGTCTCTTATACCGCTTTTCAGAAAGCCAAAGCCGACGGCGCTATCAAAGGCGACATGGACGGATTCACCCCTGAGCAGCGCTTCTTCCTGGCTTATGCTGGCGTATGGGCGGCCAATATCCGTCCCGAAGAGATTCTTCGCCGCACCAAAGAGGATCCGCACTCCCTCGGCCGCTGGCGCGTGAATGGCACTCTGCCGCACATTGACGCTTTCTACAAGGCATTCAATATCCAACCTGGCGACCCGATGTACCTCGCCCCTGAAAAACGAGCAAAGATTTGGTAGTTTTTCAATTATGGAAAAATACTGACTTTACAAACTTTATAAACTTTTCTAACTTTACAAACTGTTATGACAAACAGCAAACTCGCCGTTATTGCCTTTGGCGGCAATGCTTTACTGAAAAGCAATCAAAAAGGCACATATAGTGAACAGATTGAGAATGTGACTGAAACATGCCGTTGTCTTGTCCCGATGCTGAAAGCCGGATATCGGATGGTGATAGGTCATGGCAATGGCCCTCAAGTGGGGAATGTGATGCTCCAGCACAAAGCGGGTAAAGAAACCTTTGAAGTGGAATCCATGCCGCTGAATTTCTGCGTGGCAGAAACGCAGGGCTCCATCGGCGCCTTGATTGAAGAGGGCTTCCGTCGCATATTTGCCGAAGAGAATTGGGATCGTGATACGGTGACATTGCTTACGCATGTTGAAGTGGACCCCAACGATCCGCTGTTCCAGAACCCGACCAAACCTGTGGGTCCTTATGTTACTCGCGAGGAGGCCGAGCAATATCATGAGGAAACTGGCGACATCTATCGCGAGGATCCTAAAGGCAACGGTTGGCGCAAAGTGGTCGCTTCACCCAAACCCATCCGCATCCAGAACATCAAGCTTGTCCGTCAGTTGGCCGACCAAGGCATTATTGTGGTCACCGTTGGAGGTGGCGGCATCCCTGTTGCTATGCAAGACGGTTATCTCAAGGGTGTGCAGGCGGTTATCGACAAAGACCTCGCCTCTGCCATTACGGCAGTGGAAATCAATGCGGATGAGTTCTACATCCTGACCGATGTGCCTAAAGTCTATATCAATTTCCGAAAACCCGATGAGAAGGCATTGGATGTGATTACCATCGAGGAAGCCAAGAAATACTTGGCCGAAGGCCAGTTCACAGAGGGTTCTATGGCACCCAAAATGCGTGCCGCTATCATGTTTGTGGAAAAAACAGGCCACACCTGCATTATCACCGAGGCCGGCCGTCTGGGCGACGACACCTGCGGCACCCGCATCGTGAAGTAATCCCCAAATGTCAAAAACCTTACGAACTTTACAACATTTAACATTATAACTTAACAATCAGTATTATGGCATTCAATTTAAGAAACAGAAGTTTCCTGAAACTGTTGGATTTCACTCCTACAGAGATCCAATTCATGTTGGATTTGGCTCGCGATCTCAAACGCGCCAAATATGCGGGTACAGAGCAACCCCGCTTGAAAGGCAAGAATATTGCTTTGATTTTTGAAAAAACCTCCACTCGTACACGCTGTGCTTTCGAAGTGGCCGCTTACGACCAAGGCGCACATGTTACGTATTTGGGACCTACAGGTTCTCAAATCGGTATTAAAGAGTCCATGGCCGACACCGCACGCGTGCTCGGACGCATGTTCGACGGTATCGAGTATCGTGGTTTCAAACAGACCACCGTGGAAGAACTCGCCAAGTTCGCCGGCGTTCCCGTATGGAACGGTTTGACCAACGAGTTCCACCCGACTCAGGTTTTGGCCGACTTCCTCACGATGAGCGAGCATGTTGACAAACCGCTGAACCAGGTGACGTACGCTTACCTCGGAGATGCCCGCTTCAACATGGGTAACTCTTTGATGGTGGGTGGTGCCAAAATGGGTATGGATGTCCGCATCGTGGCTCCTAAAGCCCTGCAACCCAGCAAGGAACTCATTGCAGAATGTAAGAAAATCGCCAAAGAAACCGGTGCTAAGGTTACGGTTACCGACGATGTGAAGAAGGGCGTGAAAGGTTGCGACTTCCTTTATACCGATGTTTGGGTTTCCATGGGCGAACCTGTTGAGGTATGGAAAGAGCGTATCAAGATGCTCAAACCGTATCAGGTGAACAAAGAAACGATGAAACTCACTGGCAATCCGAAATGCAAGTTCATGCACTGCCTGCCCGCATACCACAACCTTGAGACTCAGGTTGGCCGCGATGTGAACAAACAGTTCGGTTTGGATGGCATTGAGGTTACGGAAGATGTTTTCGAATCCGAGAATTCTATCGTGTTCGATGAGGCTGAAAACCGTATGCACACCATCAAAGCCGTTATGGTTGCCACATTGGGTGACTAATATATAATAAATGTAAGGAGCGTGTTTATACGCCCTTATATTTTATGAAAAAAGCAGGGACGAATTTCGCCCCTGCTTTTTTTATATCGGTATGATGATAGATTTTATTGTTTGACGATTTTGGTTTGATAGATAACCTGATGGTTGTCCATGATACGGATGGCGTAGGTGCCAGCCGGAAGTTCGGAGATGTCCATGGTGGAAGTGCCGGCTTCAACCTTGGTTTGGTGAATAATCTTGCCATGGATATCAAACATTTGGAAATCAAATTGTTTGGGAGGTCTTACCATGGATGTGACATACAGGAATCCGTGGGTGGGATTGGGATAGATGACAAATGCGGGTGCTTCTTGTACAGCGATATCCATGTATTCGGGTACAAGTTTTATGTCTTGAACCGTGCATTGGCCATCCGTAACGGTCACATTTACTGTTTTGGGAAGATAACCCTCGGCGGTATAGGTTACCGAATAAGTGCCGCCCTTGATGGGACGATGGTAGTTGCCGTCCGGAAGTAGGGAGAACACATGCGAGTTGTCCCTGTCATGATTGTTGACGAATACTTTGGCCTCCACAGGCAAACCGGTAATGGTGTCTGTGACAATGCCCCGGAAACCGTTCAAAGATTCCTCAATATAGTCAAGCAACGCTTTGCGGGTGTAATTCCAATACTTGTAAAGATTACGAGAGGAGACTACCTTGTCGGAACTCACCTCGAGGGTGACTTCGCGGCAGTTCTGGAAATAGGTGAAATAGTCTTGTCGGGAACCGGTGATGGTGTACCAGTCTCCACCTTCTGTAACCCCGCCATACATATCTTGGAAATACCAGTAGTTCTGGCTGTGGCAGGTGTTGGCAAAATTGTGGCCAATGTGGTTCCACCAACTGTCGTCCGCATGCAGTTTGTCCATGGATTCCCAGGTATCCCAAGGATAGTTGAACACCTCGGCGCCGCCATGTAAGTTGGCCGACATGGTGAAATGGTGTTGTGCGCCAAATTCCATCATGGCTTGTACTTCCGCTGGATAGTTGGTGTTGTTGTTATTCTGACCGGCGATTGGGTAAGAGCGGTTCAGGTCATCATCAGTATAATTGTGACGGGTACTATAGGGCGACTCGTTCAAGGAATCATTATGATTTCGGTATGTGCCGTCCGGATTTTCCAAAGGACATATCCATAAGTCCACATTGTTGACAATGTTCTGCACTTGAGGATCGGAATCGTAGTTGCTGAGAAGATAATCAATGAGACGAAGCATGAGGTAATATCCGGTCACTTCATCGCCATGCATGGTGGAAGTGTAGAAGAATGCGGGTTTGTTGCCGCGGTTTTGCAGGTCATTGCTGATGTGAGCGACCAATATCTTGTGGTTGGCGGCGGTGTTTTCCAGTATGGTTTCAATATGGCAAATATCGGGATGCTTGCTCTGAAAAGTGTCCATGGTTGCCAGGTAGGTGCTGTAAGTGGGGTAGCGGTCCCATGCGCTTACCAATTGTTGATAGGTGTGCGCCATTTTCACGCTTGCTTTGGATCCGGATACGATGGTAAAAGGGTATCCCAAGGAGAGAAAACGACCGTATTCTTTGCTTCCAATGCACAGCCGCACGCGGTAACAATCGCCATTTTCCGGAGTAACCTTGTCCACGGAGAAATCTTTGCAAACCTGTTTCAGCTGCTCTTTGGAGAGATTGGTCTCGACATAGGTTTCAGGCCATTCGCTGTTGAATGGTAGCAAGGAATCAACCTGGGCGAAAATTGATGTGGAAATCAGTATGAAAAATAAAAAGGATAGAAATTTTTTCATTTAAAAATTTAAAGTTGTACTAATTTGTGTATTTCGTTGGAAAGATTGTCGGAAACAGGTACCAAGGGCAGGCGGAGCACATTCTTGATCTTGCCTTGTGCCGCGAGAATGGCTTTAATGCCGCTCGGATTGCCCTCTTTGAAACAGGCCTGAGAGATGTCAAAGAGCTTGTCGTGATACAATCGGGCCTTGATGAACTGGTCATTCATGGCCAGATGCACCATGTTGGCGGTTTCAGCGGGATAGGCGTTGGCCAGCACGGAGATAAGGCCGTCCATGCCAGCTGCCATCAGGGGCAGTGTGATGAGGTCGTCGCCGGAGATGACTAGGAAATCCTTCGGCTTGTGGTTCAGCAGATAGAGGATTTGTTTCACATTGCCGGAGGCCTCCTTGATGCCGATGACATTAGGGTTGCTCTCCGCAATTCGTATGGTGGTTTCAGCCAACATGTTGCAAGATGTTCGCCCGGGCACATTGTATAGGATGACGGGTAGGGGAGAACTCTTGGCCACGGCCTTGTAGTGCTCAATCAGTCCCAGTTGGCTGGGCTTGTTATAGTATGGGGTAACGGAAAGAATGGCGTCAATGGGGAGTTTGCAGGCATCCTTGATGTTGGCCAGGATGCTTTGGGTGCTCGGACCGCCAAGTCCCATAAGCATGGGGAGCCGACCGGCATTTACGGAGGCAATGCACCGCACGATGTCCAGTCGCTCCGATTTCGACATGGTGGGATACTCGCTGGTGGTGCCCAAGGCCAGCAGGTAGTCAACCTTGTTCGTGATCAGGTTCTCCACCAGCTTTTCCAGATTTGGAAAGTCCACCTTGCCGTCAACAGTGAACGGAGTGACGACCGCTACACCAATACCCTTGAATTTATCCACACTATTTGTCATAACCGGTAAGCATTTTGGTGTAGGTGTATATCTCTTTCAAATAAGATTGATTGTCTTTCAGCGATTTGTCCATGAACAGGTCGTAGAGTGTGCTGTTTTCCGGCTCGCGTCCGATGATGAATTTGGCGTTCGACAGGGATAGAATGGCTCTCACCGGCGGGTTGTAACGGTAGTTGAAGTCAATCAGCACATCAAAGTCCTTTTGGATGAAATCTTGCACCTGTACCATGGTGGGATTCCCGTACCAGTTCAGGTGCTTGTTGGAAAAATAATCGGCCGAGAGTTGCTGCAGGCAGAAAAAAGGCACTTCTTTTTCGTTGATGTATCCGATGAGTTTGACATTCTGTCCGGTTGCCTGCAACATGCTGAAGACACGGAATATATCCTTATAGGAGTTCTCATCGGTGATTTCACACAAAATGCCTATGGTTCTCGCTTGCTGCAAAGAAAGTATTTGACGCTGTCTAACTTTCTTGTTTTCAGTAAGATACTTCTGTAGGAAATAGTTTTTTATTTTGGAAAACATAGTGGCCGTATGTATATTTTAAAAACTTGCAAATATACAAAAAAAAATAGCGGCAGCAACCTGCCGCTATCAAACCATTAACCTATGTAAGATAATCGAAAACTATTCATGATAGTTTTTCAAAATCGTATAGTGCTTTACGCAGAATATTTTTTTTTGTTACAAAATTACAAGATTTTCTTTGATTTTTTTTGCAAAGGAGGTGTTGGCGAAGTGTCCGGGCCTGTTGGCGACGATCTCCGCGCGCAGCGGTAACCCCAGTAAATAGAGGTCTCCGATGAGGTCGAGCAGCTTGTGGCGTGCCGGCTCGTTAGGATGTCTCAAGGTAATGTTGTTGAGCACATGATCGGGGGTTACGGTGATGTCTTTTTTGTTGAAGAATTCCGCCAATTGCTTCAAAACGGCTTTTTCGGGTATCTCATCCACGAAAACGATGGCATTGTCCAGGTCACCGCCTCGGATCAGATTGTTCTGGATGAGGAATTGCAATTCGTTGAGAAAAACAAATGTGCGGCAGTTATAGACATCCGGATAAAAATCCTCCAGATTGTTCAGTACGGCCTGCTGTTTGGAAAGCACTTTGGTCTCGTAGTCCACATTGACGGTCATCTTGAAATGGTCGGCGGGTTTGATGGTCAGTTCAACTTGCTGTTCGGGAATGGAGAATGTGATTTCCTCCTTAACGGTGGCGAAATGGCGTGGAACATTTAGTTTTTTTATGCCAACTTCTTTGATGAGTTCGATGTAAACTCTTGAACTCCCGTCCAATATGGGCGTTTCGGGTCCCATCATCTTGACGAGTATATTGTCCAAGGACAGGCCGGACAATGCGGCCATCAGGTGTTCGATGGTATATACCTCTGCCTTGCCGTCTTTGATGGCGGTGCCGCGTGAGGTGTCGAACACGTTTTCAGGGATGGCTTTTACTACAGGACATCCAGGAATGTCGGTGCGCATAAACTGGATACCCGAGTCGGCGGGTGCCGGTTCGAGTGTGACAGTCACTTGTTGGCCAGTGTGTAATCCTTTTCCCGATATGGATACCGGGGATGCGATAGTGTTTTGATAATTCATTATGATGGTTGTGTTTACTATGATTCTTACTTTTGGAGGTCTTTGACCTGTTGGAACAAATCGGGCAGTTTGCGGCGATAGACAATGAGCCGTTTCTCCTCGCTGAGCGGTATGGCGGGGTTGCCGAGATACATGCCGCGTTTCAGCGAATGGGAAACACCGGCTTGTGCACCAATAACGGTGCCGTCATCCACGGTGATATGCCCAGCTACACCGGCTTGTCCGGCTAAAATGCAGTGCTTGCCCACTTTGGCGGATCCAGCAATGCCCACTTGCGCGGCCATGCCAGTGCCCTCACCGATGGTGACATTGTGCGCGATCTGCACCAGATTGTCAATCTTCACATTGTCCTCAATCTTCGTGGACCCCATGGTAGCACGGTCAATACAGGTGTTAGCGCCGATTTCCACATTGTTGCCGATGACCACATTGCCAATTTGCGGAATCTTAAGATACTGTCCGTCCTGTGCGGCAAAGCCGAACCCGTCGGCGCCGATAACCGCTCCAGCGTGCAGGATGCAGTCGTTGCCGATCACGCAGTCGGCATACACTTTCACGCCAGCGTTCAGCGTAGTGCGGTCGCCAATCTTCACATTGTCGCCCAAGCACACCTGCGGATAGATGCGTGCGCCGTTGCCGATGACCACATTTTCACCAATGCTGACAAATTCGCCGATATAGACATTCTGTCCGATTTTGGCGGACTCCGCTATGCAGGCCTTGTCGGAAATGCCGACCTTGGCGTTCTGCATCATGGTTTCCTGATAGAAGTTCAGCAGTTTGGCGAAAGCCAGATACGAGTTCTCCACTTTGATGAGCGTGCAAGGCACCTCTTTTTCAGGAGTGAAGCTCGCATTCACAATCGCTGCGGTGGCTTTGGTGTCGTATATGTAATGGGTGTATTTCGGATTGGAAAGAAAAGTGAGGCCGCCGGGCACTCCCTCCTCAATTTTGCAGATGGTGGTGATTACATCTTGAGGGTTTCCAACCACCTCTGCTGCAAGTAATTCTGCAATCTGTGAAACCGTATATTTCATGTGCGTTGAATTTGGCGGCAAAGATACATTTTTTTGGTGAATTGGGGCGCATAGGGCGAAATGGTAATTGGAATGAAAGGTTAAAAAGGGTAAAGGTGGAAGGGTGTGGGGAGTTTGTTTGCAGGGCTCTGGTAAATGGGTGGAAAAAATATTTTTTAAAATGTAGTACGGAATAATAAAAAAATGTATTTTTGCAGCCGATTTCAAAAACGAAACCCGGAGAGGTGGGTGAGTGGCTGAAACCAACAGTTTGCTAAACTGTCGATGGGGAAACCTATCCGCGAGTTCGAATCTCGCCCTCTCCGCAAAACAATCGAGTGATTTTTTTTCACTCGTTTTTTTTTACTATCAATAATTAATTATTATGGATTTTTTCTATTAAAATTTTCTAAAATTAACAAAACTTAATTGTTCATTAAAATTATAGTTATGAAAAGATTTTTTACTCTGTTTGCAGCCATGTGTCTGGTAGTGGCATTGAATGCTCAAAATGTTGATTATCAATTACTCGGATTTGTTGATAATGGAGACCAGCCGAGTCTGATTGAAGAATTGCGTATTGGTATGAACGAGGATCTCACAGTTAATCTTGCCATTGTGAACAATGGTCCTGATGAACTTGCATCTGGTGACTCATTAAAATGTACGATCTCGGTAAATGGATTGTCTCTGGCACAAGGTGGCTATAGTTATGCCCAATTATCACAATATGAGTTGTTGACTGTTGGCTCAGCTTGGGTGGCTCAGCTTGGCCTCTTCAATGCATCCGTCATGGATGCCTATCCTCAATATTTCGGAAATGAATTTGATCTCTGCATCACATTGAGTAATAACATTGCTACGGATTCAGATCCTTCTAACAATACGAGTTGCATCCGCGTTTATCGTGGAGATGTGGGCGTTGAGGATTTTGTGTCTGACGTTATTAAAGTTTATCCGAACCCTGCCACGGATGTGATTAATGTTGCCAATGCTGAAGGTGCTCAAATCAGCGTTTTTGACATAAGCGGTCGCAGAATCTGCTTTGTAGAGAGAGCTTCCGCTAACGAATCTATTGATGCTTCCGCTATCGCCAAAGGCATGTATATCGTTAGAATCGTGGACGGTAAGAATAATATCACAACCAAGAAAGTCAGCGTTGTCCGCTAAACGCATACACTAAGAAATTCAAGAGGGTGACTAAAAAGTAGTCATCCTCTTTTTTTCTGCAATTTAGGTTGCAATAATAATTAGTTAGTGTCATCTAACAATGGCAAATAAAAAATGGCTATTTTTCTGAAATACAGATTAATAGCC